>WNFY01000620.1_pt1 | contig 32195 bp, 41 predicted proteins | sample 5400091 | NCBI WGS metagenome assembly WNFY01 (sample SAMN13153364, study PRJNA577476) | soil metagenome | isolation source: 60 cm soil or saprolite under grassland replicate 1 | place: USA:California | collected 2016-06-15 | reverse complement strand
TCGCCGTAAAGCTCGAGCGGCTCAAGCGCGAAGCGCAGAAGGAATGGAAGCGAAAGTGGCGCAAGAAGGTGCGGCAGGCCGCACCGGCGTCCGCGGCGGAATGGCGTGCGCTCGCCGCCGAGGCGGTCCGCGCGCTCTTCAGGATCGCGTTGATCATCGCGCTGCCGTTCGCGGTGTTGGTGCGTGGGTCGGTGTTCTTCTACGAACACGGCACGACCTCGGTCTGGCTCGCGCTCCTCACCGCGGCGATCCTGACCTGCGCTGTCGTGACAGCCTACGCCGTGTGGCTCGCCCGCAAATTCACGAGCCGCGGCGGGCGCGGCGGCCGGGCCTTGATCATCCCGCTCGCGAAGTGGGTGGCGCTACCGCTGGTCGTCTTCTACTGCGGGTATTCGCTGATCTACATCGCGAGCGTTCACGCGAAGTCGCCGCCGGTGCGGGCCTATTACGGCTCGCTGCATCCCCTGCTGCGCCTGGCTTTGTCCACGCTGATTCTGGTCGACCGCACCATGCTGATCACGGATTCCGGCCGTCTGCCGGAGGACTATGGCCGGATGGGTCTGCCGGCCAACAGTCGCACCCGGCACTACAAGCAGGCCGACGGCTGGATCCACGCCGTCGATCTCCGGACCACGGGCCGCGGCATCATCAAGAACCGCGGTGTGCAGTTCTACTTCTGGTTGATGGGATTCGATACCCGGCGCCACATCGGCACCGCCGATCACCTGCACGTGGAGTTGAACTAGGCGAACAGCTGCTGCAGCTCAGCGAACGGAATCCCGTACGCCTCCAGCGTTCCGTACGTCCCTTTGTCCCTCCATTCGCGCGCCATCCGGCGTACCAGGCCCAGCGTCGCGCGCATCGGCGCCGACCCAAACGTTACGCGCCGCACGCCCAATGCGGCCATTTCCTTGAGTGTCGGCGCGTTGGGAGTGCCGAGGATGTTGAGGGGTGCGTGGATCTGCTGCACGAGCTGCTCGATCGTGCCCGAGTCGCTGACAAACGGCACGAACACCGAATCGGCCCCCGCCTCGCGAAACGCGTTGCCGCGCCGCACCGCCTCGGCGAGGCGTTTGTCGCGCGGAATCTCGGGTGCTTCGAAGGCATCGGTTCTGGCGTTGAGCACGAGCGGAACACCGGTCGCAGCGGCGGCTTGCCGCGCGGCCCGCACGCGCTCGACGGCGAGTGCGAAGTCGATCAGATGTTTCTCTTCCATTCGGTCTTCGAGATTCATCCCCACCGCGCCCGCATCGATCGCGCGACGCACCGTCTCCCGGACGGCGTCGGGCGTCTGGCCGTAGCCGGCTTCCAAATCCGCGGTGATCGGAACTGCAATCCGGCGCGTGATGCGGGAGACCGCCGCGAGCATCTCATCGCGGCTGATGCGCTCGCCGTCGGGCATGCCCAGGCTGAACGCGATTCCCGCGCTGGTCGTCGCAAGCGCCTTGAAGCCCGCCTCCACGAAGATCCTGGCGCTGCCGGCGTCCCAGGCGTTCGGGAGCACCAGCATCGGCCCGTCGACGTGGAGCCGTCTGAGGGTCTCGGCTTTTTCGCGCATGTGCGGGGTATGTTATCCGTTCCACGAGTGGAGTCAAAGGCGATGTCTCTTCCTGTCCTCCTGCTTCTGTCTTTGCAGCAGCCTGCGTGCGTTTCGCAGCCTACCAAGCTGCCCGCGGTCGCCGAGCGTTGGTCCGCGGTGGGCGCGCGAGCCCACGCGATCGCCTGCGAGAAACTGTCACCCAATATTCCCGGCTTCGCGCTGGCCGTCGCCGTGGACGGGCAGATCGTGTGGTCCGAGGCATTCGGCTATGCCGACCTCGAGGCGAAGCGACCCGCGACGCCCGCGACGCAGTTTCGGATCGGCAGCGTGTCGAAGTCCCTGACGGCCGACGCGGTCGCCCAGCTGTACGAAACCGGCAAGCTCGATCTCGACGCGCCGGTCCAGCGCTACGTCCCGACCTTCCCCGACAAGGGCGCCGTGATCACGACGCGCCTGCTGGCCGGGCATCTCGCCGGGATTCGCCATTATCGGGCAAACGAGTTCACCCTGAACCAGCGATACCCGACCGTCACGGCGGGCTTGGCCATTTTTCAGAACGACTCACTCGTCGCGCCGCCTGGCACGCGCTTTTCCTATTCGACCTATGGCTTCAACCTCATCAGTGCCGCCGTCGAGGGCGCATCGCGAGAAGCGTTTCTCTCGTACATGAGCCGCCACGTCTTCAAACCGCTCAAGATGACGAGCACGGCGCCCGACAAGAACGACAGCCTCATTCCCAACCGGACCCGGTTTTACGAACGCACCGCGACGGGAGAATTTGTCGTCGCGGCGACGGTCGACAACAGCTACAAGTGGGCGGGTGGGGGATTCATCTCGACCGCCGAGGACCTCGTGCGATTCGGCTCGGCGCATCTCGCGCCGGGGCATCTGAAGGCGGCGACGCTCGAGCTGCTGTTCACGCCGCAGCACACGACATCCGGTGAAGCGACTCCCTACGGGATCGGCTGGTTTATCGGGACCGACACGCTCGGCCATCGGTACGTGTATCACGGCGGGGGATCGGTGGGTGGCACGACCGCGTTCGGTGTGGACCGGGACTCGCGGGTGGTGATTGCGCTCGTCACGAATCTGACTGACGCGCGGCTCGACGCCGTGCAAGAAATCCGACTCGTGTTCGACTCGGCCGCGACCCGGCCGCCCCAACCCCCGCGGCCCTAGGTCACCTCGCGAGGCGGTAGCCGGTCTTGCGGACGGTGAGAATGTGCTTGGGGTTTGCCGGATCGCTCTCGAGCTTGCGGCGGAGCTCGGCAACGTGCGTATCCACGGTGCGACTCATCACTTCAGCGCTGTAGCCCCAGACTTCCGTGAGCAGCTCAGTGCGTGTGATACAGGCGCCGTCGCGCCGGATCAACGCGAGGAGGAGATCGTACTCCTTGGGCGTCAGCGCCACCGGCGAGCCGTCGCGCAACACCGTCCGCGACGGCGTGAGCACCTCGATATCGCCGAACTTTTCGAACGGCGGCGCCGGCGGTCCGCCGTTCTTCTTCGGTGCCACGACGCGTCGCAGCAGCGCCTCGATTCGTGCCAGCAGCTCGAGCACGCCGAACGGCTTGGTCACGTAATCGTCCGCACCGAGGCGGAGACCGCGGACTTTGTCCGCCTCTTCGCCGCGGGCGGTGAGGATGAGCACCGGCATGCCGTGCCCGTCTTCGCGCAGCGCACGCAGCACCCGGAAACCATCCATCCCCGGCAGCATCAGGTCGAGCACAACGAGGTCAGGATTGGCACTGCGCGCGCGCGACAGACCTTTCGTCCCGTCCTTGGCGACTTCGACCTCGTAGCCCTCGATCTCGAGATTATTGCGCAATCCGTACGCGAGATCGGGGTTGTCCTCGATGACAAGGATCCGCTTGGGTCCGATCGCGGACGCGGTCATGCGGGCAGCTCGATCACGACGCGGGTCCCACTCCCGCCGGCGTCGGGGGCGTCATCGATCCAGGTTCGACCGTGATGCAGGCTGACGAGCTCGCGGACGACGGCGAGTCCGATGCCGCTGCCCGCGACGGCTGAGCCGCGGTCGCGCTCCAGCCGCCAGAACCGCTCCCACACCCGCTCGCGGTCGGCGCGCGGGATGCCGGGCCCTCCGTCCGCGACCCATAGCCGCGCGGCGCCGTTTTCCCGCGTTGCGCCGATCCGCACTTCCTGGCCCGCGGGGCCGTACTTCACGGCGTTGTCGAGCAGGTTGAGCAGCATCTGCCGCAGGGCGCCGGGATCGGCGGGCACGACGAGGTCCTCCGGTATCTCCGCGGCGACCGTCGCGCCGCGCGCGGCGGCGAGCGGCGCAAAGCCGTCGATCACCTCCTGCACCAGCGGCGCGAGGGCGGTCGGCTCGGGCGCGATGTGCGTCGTCTGCCGCTCCGACCGCGAGAAGTGCAGCAGGTTTTCCACCAGATGCGTCAGCCGGCGCGCTTCTTGATCGATGATTGCCAGCGAGCGGCGCCGTTCTTCGTCCGATCGCACGCGCCCCAGCGTCAACGTCTCGGAGAACATCCGGATCTGTGCGAGCGGCGTGCGCAGCTCGTGCGATACGCCGGAGATGAAGTCGGTCCGCAGGCGGGTCAGCTGGGATTCGCGGCGCAGCTGGAGCAGCGCGGTGCCGATCAACGCCGCGGTGAGCCCCAGCAAGCCGAGGATCAGCGGCAGCCGAGACTTGGGCAGGCCGCCGATGATCAACTTATCGGCCATCGATGCCCGTAACGTCGTCTGCGCGGACAGATCGCCCATGTCGGTGCCGACCGTGTCACTCCCGGTGAAGGGCGACGTGTACTGCACTGCCGAGCGGTAAATCTCGACGCCGTAGCGGTCGGTGATGATGATCGAGCCCATCGAGTCGTACTGCACACCGCCGGTCAGCGGCCGCGGCAGCAGCGGAAATTTATCGGTGGCCTCGGCGACGAGCGGCCGGAGCGCGGCTGGCTTCGCTTCGAGCCCGATCGCGGTGCGCAGCATCCCATCCGCGTCCCGCAGCACCGTGTACGCGATGTAGCGCCTGTCGCCTCCCAGTTGTCCGAGCACCGTACCCATATGCCACGAGGTGTCATAGACGGCGCGCGTGTGTTGGGGCAGCGTGTCGACCAGCCAGCGCCGTACGCGTTCGGGCACCGTCTGCCCGGACGTCGTGAGCGCGCCGGTCGCCAAATCCAGGCGGAACGTGAACCGGATGTAGGGCGCGAGCGAGAACTCGTGCTCCATCATGTCGAAATGCAGGTCCTTCGGGCGCGGCAACGGCCTGTGTGGCGCCATTTCATGCGCATGCTGGAGCGCTTTCAGCGGCGGCGTGACGGCAAAGTAAATCCCGCGCGCGCTTTGCAGCGCGACGCGCGAGGCGGCGAGCTTCGCGTAGTCGCGCAGCACGCGATCGGCCTGCGCGCGATGATAGCGCGCCGTCCCATATGCCTGCACGCCGAGAGCAGCCGCCACGGCAAACGCGAGCACCAACAGCACCGCAACGACGGCGCCGCGTCGCACGCGGAAACGAGTCATGGACTGAAGATTCCCTCCCCAACCCTCCATCGGCAACACTCGGTCAACTCGGCTGGACGGTTCCCTGACACAGCTCGCACGCCGCGCGCATCATCCCGGGGGCGGGAGCTCCTACATTCGTGGGTGAGGTACGGGAAGTAGATCGCGGCGCAAGTGTCGACGGCCACTTTCGCCCGATCTCGCCAACCCGGAGCGCAACAGTGGCTCCGGGTTTGGTTTTTGTGGAGATGAACTGGCGGCGGCGAAAACATGTAGGGGCGCAGCATGCTGCGCCCCTACGATAGGCAAACCGGTCTACCGTGTCGACGTTAGCGGTTCGACATTGCCGGCACGACCCGCATTCTCCCGAGCATCTCGGCAACGCGCTCCGCGGCGATCCCCAACACGCAGCCGATCGCCAGCGCGATGACGATGCGAATCCCACCGTTGATTGTGACGGCGCGCGCACCCATAGCGGTCGCGGCGCCGACCAGAGCGCCCACGGTGTACGTCAGCAGCGGGATACGGGCCTGGTACACCATCCCGAACACCGCGGCACCCAGGAGCAGAGCGTCCAGGAGATCATTCCGGCCGAGCGCGATAGACACGGTAGCATAGAGCAGCGCCCACACGACGCCGGATGCCGACCCGAGTATCGACTTCTGCAGGCCGAGAATTCCGCCACCCGCGCCCACGAAGCACCCGAGGCCGACGATGACGGTCCAGAGCTGCAGCGGCAATCTGCCGAAGTGGGAGATGACGGCCCAGAGGGCCGCGACGATGGCCAGACTCAATGCCTTGGTGGTTGAAGCGCTCATCTGTTGGGCCTCCTCCATTGAAGGGGGATCTGGGGCGGCAACATAATGAACCGGCAGGGCGGGGTGCAACGCTCCGTGCCTAAACGCGTTGAATTACATAGGCTTCCATCGCGTAATACTCGGGTAGCCCGAGGCGGTCGGCGCGCGCCGCGGTCTCCAGATTCCGCGCTTCCACCCGCTGCCAGAACTCCCGTTCGTCGTACCCGGGGAAGGGCGCCGTGTCCTTTTGGGATTGATGCCGGAAGATCGCGAGGATCTTGGCGTGCAGCTCATCCTGCGACAGGGGAACGAGCACATCAGCCTCGGTGAGCGACCACTCCTGCCACGCGCCGCGATACAGCCACACCTCCGGCTTGCCGCCCTGATAGCGCGCGAGCGCCGCTTCGACGGCGGCCTTGCACGTGCGATGGGTGCCGTGGGGATCGGAGAGGTCGCCGGCGACGAACACGAGACCAGGTCGCGTCTCTTCGATCAGCCGCAGCACGATCGCGATGTCGTCTTCGGACAGCGGCCGTTTGCGCACCTCGCCCGTCTGGTAGAACGGGAGATCGAGGAACCGCGCACTGGTCGGGGGAATGCCGACCGCGGCCAATGCGGCGATCGCTTCCGATTCCCGGATGAACTTCTTGAGGTTCTGGACAACGGGGATGTCGATCTCCCCGGGCGCCTTCTGCTCCATGCCGGCGTTGACGGTGGCGCGGGCGCGCTGCACGGCCGATGTGTCGAGCCCCAGCGACCCAGCCGCCCGTTCGACGAAGTCCAGATGCCGTGTGACATCGTGATCGAATACGGCGATGTTGCCGCTCGTCATGTACGCGACGACCATCTGGTTCTCGTTCTCCCACAGCTTGCGGAGAATGCCGCCCATCGAGATGACGTCGTCATCGGGGTGTGGGGAGAAGACGAGTACGCGCTCGTGCGCCGGAAGCTTGGCCCGGCCCCGAATCTTCTCGCGCAGCCGGTTGAAGACCTGGCCGTTGATGGGACCGGCCGACCCCGCGCGCGCGAGCAGCGGGCTCAGTTGATTCTCCGCGTAGTCACGCGCGGACAACTTCAGCACCGCCTTCGTGCTGCGGTCGGCGAGCCACACGACGGCGCGTTCCACCATCGCGGGTGTCCAATCGATGCCCTCCAGGATCCAGGGCGTCTTGATCCGTGTCAGCTCGGCGGCCGCCGGCAGGTCGAGATAGAACGTGACGCTCGGGTGGCGCTGCAGGAACGTGGCGGCGACGTCGGTGGAGATGTCACCTTCGACCGCGCGCGCGACGATCCCGGCCTTGTGCTCGCCGGTCGCGAGCAACGCGATCTCTTTCGCGTCGAGAATCGTCGCGACGCCCATCGTGATCGCTTCGCGCGGGACGTTCTCGACACCGAAGAAGTCGGCGGCCGCGTCCTTTCGCGTCAGGGTATCGAGCGTGACGATCCGGGTCCGCGATGCCGCGTCGGAGCCCGGCTCATTGAACCCGACGTGTCCCGTCTTCCCGATGCCGAGCAGTTGGAAGTCGATGCCACCGGCGGCGCGAATCGCGTCTTCATACGCGGCGCACGCGTCGGTCACACGCTCGCGCGGCGTCACGCCTTCGGGAATGTGGACGTTGTGCTTCGCGATGTTCACATGCGCGAAGAAGTTCTCCCACATGTAGCGGCGATAGCTGTGGGGACTGTCGGGCGACATCGGGTAGTACTCGTCGAGATTGAACGTGATGACGTGTGAAAAATCGACGTCGCCCGCCTGGTGGAGGCGGATCAGCTCTTCGTAGACGCCCAGCGGGGTACTGCCGGTGGCGAGACCGAGCACCACCTTGCCCTTGGCCTGCGTCTCGCGCTGGATGATCTCCACGATGCGCTCGGCGACTCGGGCGGCAAGATCCGAGTGCTCGGGAAAGACGACGGTGCGCAGTCGCTCGCGGTCGCGCGAGCTTTCAATCGTGGTGGGCGGCGAGCGGCGCGCGGTAGCCTTGGCCATCTACACCTTTACTTCGATCGTCGCACCGCGCTTGTAGCGCACGTACAGCCAGGCCATCGGGACGATCATCATGCCGGCGGCGATGATGGTGAGGGCGAGCAGCACCGCGGATAACAGCACCGCCTGCTGGGAGGCCTGCGCCGCCCGGAACATCGCTGAATCCTGCTTGGCGAGCAGGACGATCATCGCCTGGCGCGCGTCGGTGCCGACCCCGGTTGCGGTGCTCGTCAGGCCGCTGAGCACGGTCTGGACCAGGTCGCGCTCGCGGTCGTCGGGCAGGGCGTTGCCGAGTTCGGCGAGCTGCACCCGCAGCATGCGGCCCAGGGTGTCCCGCTGGGCCACGGCCTCGGGCCGGCGGAACCGCGGATCGGTGCTGGTCGCCATTTCACGCCAGACCTCGAGCCCGGCGTTGTAGCGGTGCAAGGTTTCGGACGTCCGGGCGCCACGGGTCACGGTGACGGCTGCCCCGTTGAGCGAAACGATCAGCCACAACCCAATGACGAGGGCCACGGCGAGCGTCACCGCGCTGATCGTAACTGCGATCCCCGGCCGGATAAACGTGTAATCCTTCATTGCGACGGCGAAGGATGAGCGTCCGACCGAGGGGCGCGAGGGGAAACCAGGAGGTGGTGTCGTCATGCGCCAGACGCTAGTCTCCGCTTGACGGCGCTGCAAGGGGGCGCAATTTCTATTGTGCGCCCCCACCCGACACCCCGATCACATTGGGATGCCGATGGAGGACATGTTGAACGCAGAGGTGCTTCGCCAGGCAAGTGCGGTCGTGGGACGCCCGGTCGTGCTGTGGGAAGTTATTGGGTCTCACCAAGCCGTCGCTCGCGCGAGCAGCGGTACTGATGTTGGTGCTCAGCCTCCCGGCTTCGATCTCGACGCCATCCTGAGACGTTGGAACGTTCCTATCGCGGTGGGATCGCTGTGGGTGACGGCGCCTGGTCCCACACCGGAGGCATGGGTTGTGGCGCCCGTGCGCGCGCGTCCACCCGCGCCGCCGCCCGGCGGCCGCGAGCGACGCAGCAAGGAGCGACTCGCCCTCGAGCTGGCGGGGCTGGCTATCGGCCTCGCTTCCGGCTCCGCGTCTGGCGACTCGTCGTCCGGCATGCTCGTGCATCAGGCGAGCAATCCGTTGACCGCCGCGCGCGCCGGACTCCAGCTCTCCATGGAATCGATCGGCCGGTGGGTGGACCTCGCGGCGGACCGCCGCCTGGCTCTGCTGGATGATCTCGGCCAGGTGCTCGAGGATCTCGACCGCACCTCCGAGCTGCTGCGCGCGATGCGGCAGAGCGCACGCGCCGGGACCCTGACCGCGCGCGCGCAACGGGGCGGCCGGTTCGACGCCGTCCGCGTTGTGCGGTCCTGTCTGACGCTCGAACGGCGTCTGTTGCGCGACCGCGGTATCGAGCTCGAGTTTACGACATCGCTCGACACGCTGTACATGAAGGGCGATGCCAACGCGCTGTTCGACCTGCTCGTGAGCCTCGTTCGCACAGCCGCCGATCCGAGCGCCGGTCCGGCGCAGCCCGTGCGCGTGCAGCTCGAGCAGAAAGGCAAGGAGCTCGAGCTCACGGTTAGCGGTGGCCGGTCGCTGGCGAATTTCACCAAGGTGCGTACTGCGACAGAGGACATCTTCAGCGGCACGGTGAAGGTCCAATCACCGGCGAGCGCCGAAGCCGGCGACACGACCCTCACGATCGCCCTCCCGCTACCGCCGCAGCGGGACGCGGACCGCCGCCCCTAGGCGAGCAGCGCCTGCAGATCGAGCGGCCGCGTGTGCATTCGGATGGCGCCGTCCGGTCCACGCGGCCATTCGTTTTCCGGCCGGTCGCGATACAACTCGATGCCGTTCCCGTCGGGATCGCGCAGATAGATCGCTTCACTCACGCCGTGATCCGATGCGCCCTCGAGGGCCACGCCATGCTCGAGCACCCGGCGCACGGCGACGGCGAGGGCGGCACGGTCGGGATAGAGAATCGCGAAATGGTAGAGCCCGGTCGTTCCCTCGGCCGGGCGCGGGGCGCCGCGGCCTGCCCAGGTGTTGAGGCCGATGTGATGATGGTAGCCGCCGGCTGACACAAAGACGGCGTCGGCGCCATAGCGGGCCGTGACCTCGAAGCCCAGGACATCGCGGTAGAACTGCAGGGCGCGATCCAGGTCGCTCACGGTCAGGTGAACGTGGCCGATTCTGGTGCGAGGATCGATCGTCATGTCATCTCCACAACATCCTGAGGTTCCCCGGTTACATTTCCCGGCATGAACACAGCCAAAATCCCTACCCCGGTCAACGAACCCGTCCTCGCCTACGCTCCCGGGTCACGCGAGCGCACCGAGCTCAAGCAGTCGCTCAAAGACCTAAGCGGTCGCCAAATCGAGATCCCGGTCGTCATTGGCGGCAAGGAAATCCGCACCGGCAAGACCGTCGATGCGGTGATGCCGCACTGTCACCGGCACGTCCTCGCCAAAGTTCATCAGGCCGGCCCGGAGGAGGTCACCGCGGCGGTCAAAGCCGCTCGTGATGCGTGGCGCGACTGGTCGAGCTGGAGCCTGGCCGATCGCGCCGCCGTCTTCCTCAAGGCAGCAGACCTGCTCGCGACGCGCTGGCGCGCCATGCTCAACGCCGCCACGATGCTCGGCCAGAGTAAGACGGCGTTCCAGGCGGAGATCGATGCGGCGTGCGAGTTGATCGACTTTTGGCGCTTCAATGTCCACTATGCCGAGCGGATCCACGCCGAGCAGCCGTTGTCGGTCGCCGGGAGCGGGATGTGGAATGCGCTGGACTACCGCGGGCTCGAAGGATTCGTCTACGCCATCACACCCTTCAACTTTACGGCGATCGGCGGCAACCTGCCGACCTCGCCGGCGATGATGGGGTGCACAGTCGTCTGGAAGCCGGCCGCGACGGCGTCCTACTCGAATTACCTCGTGTTCCGGCTGTTACAGGAGGCGGGGCTGCCCCCCGGCGTCATCAACTTCGTCCCCGGTCCCGCCGCTGTGATCAGTGAGCGGCTGCTGGCCGACCGTCATCTGGGCGGCATCCACTTCACGGGGTCCACGGAAGTCTTCCAGACGCTGTGGAAGCAGGTCGCCGGGAACCTGACCGGCTACGCCGACTACCCGCGGCTCGTCGGCGAGACCGGCGGCAAGGACTTCATCCTCGCCCACGTGAGCGCCGACGTCGATGCGCTCGCGACCGGAATCGTGCGCGGCGCCTTCGAGTATCAGGGCCAGAAGTGCAGCGCCGCCTCGCGCGCCTACGTGCCGGAATCGCTCTGGCCCAAAGTGCGTGAGCGCGTGCTCGGCCTGCTCGCTGAGGCGAAGGTGGGTGACCCGGCCGACTTCCGCAACTTCATGGGCGCGGTGATCGACAAGAAGTCGTTCGACAAGATCGAGGGCTACATCGAGAAGGCGAAGCACGACGCGAAAGCGAAGATCCTGTTCGGCGGCGAGTGCGACGACGCGGACGGGTACTTCGTGCATCCGACGGTGATCCAGGTCGAGGATCCCACCTACCGTACGATGTGTGAGGAGATCTTCGGGCCGGTGCTCTCGCTCTACGTGTATCCGGATAAACAATGGAAGGAGACGCTGGCGCTGGTGGATCGGACGTCGCCCTACGCGCTCACGGGCGCCGTGTTCGCGCAGGACCGCGCGGCGCTGGCCGAGGCCGATGCGGCGCTGCGCTACTCAGCCGGCAACTTCTATCGCAACGACAAGCCGACTGGCGCCGTCGTGGGGCAGCAACCGTTCGGCGGCGGACGTGCCAGCGGGACGAACGACAAGGCGGGGAGTCTGCTCAATCTGATTCGCTGGACCAGCGCCCGGGCCGTCAAGGAGAACTTCGTGCCCCCCCGCGATCCCTGGTATCCGTTCATGGCGGAGGCTTGAAGGCGCCTCTCCTGGTCTGGGCGATGGCGGTGGCATTTCTCCTGCTCGTGGCGTCGCTGTTGATCGGCTCGTTCACCAAGCCGGAGTTTCCGGCCTATGAAATCGGGCCGCACGCCGACAGCACCTACACGCTCGATGCCTCGCGGGGCGACGCGTGGCGCTGGTGGGGCGACCTCGGCTTTCGCCGCAATCACGTCATCACCGCTCCCGGCGCGGGAGCGATCGACCTCGGTCCCATGGCGTTCGACTCCGTCACGGCGCTTCCAGCGGACGGCTACGTCGCAACGAGTTTCGCCGCGGACACCGCAAACTCGGCCATCGGCAAGTGGTACGACTACAGCATGTGGTCGCACCTGCTGACGTCCAGGCATCACGTCTATGCGATCCGCACGCGGTCCGGAGAGCTCGTCGCGCTCGAGATTCTCGCCTACTACTGCCGCGAGGTCGGCGCGGCGTGCTACACCGTGCGCTCTAAAACAACGCGCCCCCGACCAGCTTCATCGGGGGTGCGTTAATGAGAGACCGCGGGAGCGTTACTTAGCAGCGGCGGGCGGCAGGATCTTGAACATCCCCGTCCCGCAAACCGGACAAACACCCTTTAGCGCGGGGCGGCCATTGGCCATCTTCACCTGCTGGGCGTTCGAGATCTTCCGCTTCGCCTTACACTTCACGCAGTAACCTTCATCCGCGGCCATCGTGCTCTTTGCCTTTGCCATTGTCTGTCGCTCCTCCAGTTCGGGGCACGGCGGGGAACGGGAAGTCTAAGCGCCAGACAACATAATAAGGTCGTGCTAGGCGGTGGTAACCTGGCCGTCCTGAAAGCCATTACGTTTGTGCGTTCCGTCACAAAACGGTTTTATGGCAGAGCCCCCACATCTGCACAGCACAACGACTTCCGACGGTTTGCCGTCTTTCCGGGGCGGAGGCGTTAATTCCTGCCCGTCGGGCGTCACGATCCGCACCGGCCCGTCGATGATGAGCGGGCCATTGGGCCTCGGAGTTATGGTCACTTGGGTCATGCCGCCCAATATAGGGGCACGCTTCCCCGCCAGACGGGGTATTTCCCGCGTGCGTAGCACGATGCACACCCGCCTTTCCCTCATCGTATGCGGCGCCGCTCTGGCGGCGTGTCTCGGCGAGCGCGGTCCGTTCACGAATCGCATGGCCCATTCCGGGACGAGTTATCTCGCGCGCGCGGCGCGCCAACCGGTTCGCTGGCAACCCTGGGGCCGCGATGCCTTCGCGCTCGCTGCGAAGCTCGACCGGCCCGTCCTCCTGTACATCGGCAGCGATGCCTGCCGCTGGTGCGCCGAAACTGACCGCGCGATCTACACCGATCCGGCAATCGGCGGGCTCATCAACGCGCTGTTCGTGCCGATCCGCGTGGACCGCGACGAACGGCCCGATGTCGCGCAGCGCTATCAGGCGGCGGTCGAGCACCTGGCCGGACTGCACGGGTGGCCGCTGACCGTGTTCCTCACCGCCGACGGCTCGGCGTTCTTCGGCGGCACCTATTTCCCCGCGGATGATCCGATCACGGGGCGCGGGCTCAAGCAGCTGTTGCCCGAAGTGGCGAGGACCTATCGCGAGCAGCGTTCCTTCATCGTCCGGCAGGCCGCGCTGGTGCGGCAGCTGGTCATCACGAGCAACGGCACAGCACGTGGCGTGGTGCATGCGGCACTCGTGCAGGAGGGAATCGCGTCGGTCGCCCGAGAGCTGGAGAACGTCGTTCGCACCCGAGCGGCCGCCGGCAGCGTGATGCTCGCGGAGGCGACGGGCCTCCTGCTGTCGGGTGACACGACGGCGCACGCGGGGGCGTTGCGGGCGCTCGATCTGATGCTCGACACGACCGCCGCGCTTGCCGGGGAGGATCCTCCACGGCTCGTGCGCGCGGCACTCGCCGGCAGCCTCGTGAAGGCGTGGGCGGCGACCGGCGAGGCGCGCTATCGCGAGGCCGGCCGCCTGCTGGTTCGGGATCTGGCGAACGACCTGGCGGATCCCGCTGCGCAAGGCGCGGACGGTGCCGTATTTGCCGACCAGGAAGCATTCGTCATCGAGCACGTGCTGATCGCTGCCGCGACGCTGGGCGAGGCCGCGGCGGAAAAACGCGCCCGCACGGCGCTCGATGGTTTGCTGCGGCGCACCTACGCGCGCACTTGGGGCGTGCGGCACGCGATTGGGGACGCTCCAGCGGCGGGACTCACGGCGCCGCTCGGCATGCTGCAGGACCAGGTGCAGGTCGCCGCGGCGTGCCTGGCGGCGCACCAGGTCAGTAACGAGTCGCGCTATCTGGCTGTCGCGCTCGACCTCGCCGCCGTTGTCGAGCGGCGCTTTGCCGATTCCCTCGGCGGCTACTACGATCTCGCGAATGCGCCCCCCCCTCCCGCGTCATTGCCCACGCCCGGAGATCGAACCAAGCACGTCTTCGACGACGTCCTCCCGGGTCCCAATGCCGAGGTCGCGCTGCTCCTTACTCACCTCGCACGGGTGACCGGCGACCCGACCTACCGGCGGCGCGCCCAGGCCACCTTGGAGACGTTCGCCGGCGCCATGCCCGGCGCTGGTGTCCGGGCAACGACGTTTCTGGCCGCAGCGCAGGAAACCCTTGGAACACCGTGACGAAGCCCCCCCGGAGGGGGTCACTGAGATGGTGAACAACGGGGCCCCCGATGTTGAAGTAGTCGCCCGGATCTTGGGCGGCGATGGGGAGGCGTTTGGGATTCTCATCCGGCGATACGAGCCGGGTCTGCTTCGCTTCGCGACGCGCATGCTCGGGAATCCCGACGCCGCGGCCGATGCGGTCGCTGAGAGTCTCGTGCGCGCCTACCGGCATTTGGCCCAGTGCCGCGATCCCGAGCGCCTGCGCAGCTGGCTGTACCGGATTACCGGGAATCGTTGCCGCAGCCATCTTGCGCGCCGGCACACGAACGACATCTCGCTGAGCGACGCACCGCCGCTCGCAGACGGCTCGGATGCCTGGGCGGCGCTCGAACGAGGTGAGCAGGTGGCGCTGGTGGAGCGTGCGCTGGCCGCGTTGCCGGCCGAAAAGCGCGAGGCCTTCGTCTTGAAGCACGTCGAGGGGATGAGCTACGAGGAGATGGCGACGGTGACGGGAGCGCGCATTCCGACGCTCAAGATGCGAGTCCACCGCGCCCGCGAAGCATTACTGGCGGCGCTGGAGGAGGTCGTACGATGAGCCCAATTGATCCACGGTTGCAGGAAGCGCTCGACGGCGAGCGTGATCCAGGCGAGCTGCCGGCGGATCTGCGGGAGGCGTACGCCCGGCTGATCTCCGCCACGGAGGTGCTCAGTGCGACACCGCGGTTGAGCGTCGCGGCGCGCGTGATGGCGGAGATCCGCCAGAACCCGGCCTCCGCCCCGGCCCAAACCAGAGGTCCGTTGCGGCGCTCGATTCGCTGGCTGGGCCGGCCGATCACCGTGCGCCTGCGCCCCGCCTGGACTCTGGCGCTCGCTGCGGGCCTCGCAGCCACCCTGCTGCTGCGGTTCGGACCCAGCGGCCCGGTACCGGGCGTCGCTGAAGGCGTCGCGAAATTCGTGGGCCACTTCCCCGGCGCGCGGTCGGTAGAAGTCGTCGGCTCGTTCAACGACTGGAGCCGCGGTGCGCTGGCGCTGAATGACGACGACCACGACGGCATTTGGCACGCCGACGCGGTTCTCCCCGCGGGTCAGCACGAGTACATGTTCGTGGTTGACGGCGAACGCTGGGTGCCCGACCCGCTGGCGGGGCGATACGTCGACGATGGATTTGGCGAGGGTCAACAGAACTCCCTGCTCATCGTGCGTCCGGCGGCCGCTCAGCCATGAGGGTACGGCTGGCGCTCGCGCTCGCGCTGGCCGCGGCGCCGCTTACGGCGCAAAGCGGCAATCCTCGGCTCGCCGGTCGCGTTCCCGCTGCTGCGCTTCCGGCGATCGACTCGATCATCGCCACCGCGGTGGCCGAGAGCCTGCCAACCGAGCCACTGGTTCAGAAGGCGCTCGAGGGCAGCGCCAAGAACGTGCCCGCCGACCGTTTGGTGAACGGCGTGCGGCGCGGCCTGCTCCAGCTGCGGGCGGCGCGCGTCATCGTCGCGCGTGCGGTGCCGGGCCAGTCTCCCCCCGAAGGCCATGTGGCGGCGGTCTCGGCGGCTTTGGCCCGCGGCTTACCCGCCCCCATCGTGGAGCGGCTGCTGACCGTGGCACCGAACGAGCCACCCGGCCCGGCGCTGCATGCGGCGGCGGACCTGATCGCGCATCGCTTTGACCCTGATTCCGCCGCCGACTTGCTGGTGGACGCGCACAACAAGGGCTTGCGGGATGGGCGGTTACTCGACGTGGCGGTCGCTGCCGATCACGAGCTGCAGCGGGGCGGGGGCCGAAGTCCTTCCGAAGCGCTGGCGCACGTCCGGGCCATGCTCCCCAACGTGCCGCTGCCCAGGCGGCCGTGACGCGAGGTGGAACGGGCGGGTCGTAAGAGCAACCCTAAACCCGAGGCTTTGAATGTTTCTCCCCGCAATCCTGTTTCTGAGCCTGGCGGCGCAGCAGCCCACGCAGCAGCCGGCTGCCGCACCCGCGAAGCCGACGGCGAACGCCTCGCAGCAGGCGGATACGTCGAAGACCAAGCACAAGGCGCGCCGGACGGCCCGCAAGGCGAAACCCGCCGCCGCCGCCGCTCCGCGCGACACGACGAAGAAGCCGTAACCTACGACGTGTAGTCTGAGTTGATCCGGACGTACTCCGGAGAAAGATCGCAGGTCCATACCACCGCCTCCGACCGACCGAGACCAAGGTCGAGTCGGAGGCGGATGGCTTTTTGCTGGAAGATGGCGCGTGCCTGCGCGAGGTCGGCGAGCGCGGTGGCGCCGCCGCTCGCGAGCGTGAGCCAGGGTCCGCCGTTGGCGAATTCAGCTTCCAGCGTCAGCCGGTCAGGCACGAGCGCCACCCCGGCGACGCCAGCCGCCGCCAGCACCCGGCCCCAGTTTGGGTCGCCGCCGTAGATCGCCGTCTTCACGAGCGTCGAGCGCGCGATTGCCCGTCCCACCTCGCGCGCGTGCCCTTCCGTCTGAGCGCCCGTGATGTGGATCTCCAGCCGCTTGCTCGCTCCTTCACCATCCTCCACAACCGCAAGCGCAAGCCTGCGCGCCACCTCGGTCGCGGCTTCTTCGAACAGCTTCCACGTGGCACCGTCGCGGGACGGATCGATCCCCGCATGCCCGTTCGCGAGGAAGAGCGCGGTGTCGTTGGTGCTCGTGTCGCCGTCCACGGAGATCGCGTTGAACGTGCGGTCGACCACCCGCTTCCAGAACGGCCGCAAGGCGCCGGGCTCCGACACCGCATCCGTGGTGAGGACGCCGAGCAGCGTGGCCATGTCAGGATGGATCATCCCCGCACCTTTTGCCATGCCGCCGATCGTGATTGGCCCTCCGGGCGTTTCGACCCGCACCGCGCAGTGCTTCGGGCGGGTGTCGGTCGTCATGATCGCGCGAGCAGCGTCGATGCCGCCGTCTGGTGAGAGCTTGCCAGCCGCCTCGCGCAGTCCCCGTTCCACTTTGTTCACGGGAAGGGGCACGCCGATCACGCCGGTCGAGAGGACGAGCGCCGTGCGCGGCGGCAGGCCGGCTGCCTCTTCGGCGCAATGCGCCATCGCTCGGGCGGTCTCGAGCCCCGCAGCCCCGGTGCAGGCGTTCGCGATGCGGGCATTCATGGCGACCGCCCGCACGCGCCCCGGCTTCTCGCTGAGCAGCGCGGCGTCGTAGATGACGGGTGCGGCGCGCAGGGCGTTCTTGGTGAAGACGCCGGCGGTGGCGCAGCTCGTCGCGCTGACAAGCAACGCCACGTCGAGTGCGCCGTCCGATTTGAGACCGGCGTGCGCCGCCGCGGCGGTGAACCCGCCGGGCGATGTCGCCGAACCGCCGTCTATCGTGGAAATTGCGGAGGACATGGTCGCTTGTGTAACAGTGCTCCGTTTCTTATCATAGCACAACCTTCCCTGGGGAGACTCGTTCGATGTCGGACCCGTTCCTCAGTTCCGACGAATACGACGAACGTGCGCATCAGCTCTACAACGAAGGACAATACGACGACGCCATAGATACCCTGCGCGAAGGCCTGGGGTTGTATCCCCACGCCGTCGAGCTGCATGTCGGGATGGGCTACGCCCGGCTCGCGCGCGAGGAATTTGCCTGGGCCAGGCGGGCGTTCGAAGAGGCGCGCGGTCTCGACCCCGATCACGAGGATACGCTCGCCGGACTGGGTGAAGTGCTCCTCAAGTTCGGGGACCGCGCCGGTGCGCTCGCCTGCTTCGAGCATGTGCTCGCGCTCGGATTTCAGGACGATCACGACCTCATGTTACAGATCGGTCGCGCGCTGTTTCGTGAAGGCGTGCTCGACCAGGCGCGCCGCTTCTTTGAAGGGGCGCTGCGCGCGCACCCCGACTCCGCCGATGCGGCGGCCTGCGTGGGGTACGCGGCGCACCGGCTGGCGGACGAAGGCGGCAGCCTGCATTGGCTGCGGCGCGCGCTCGAGCTCGACGCGAGCCTCGGTGAGGCGCGCATCTATCTCGCCAACCTGCTGTACGACCGCGGCGAGTATGAGGCCGCCCTGTTTCATCTCGAGCGGACCGGACCCGAAGAGCACTATGACGCGCTCGCGATCTGGCGGCTCGTCGAGCTGAAGAAGAGTGTGTACCGCCTTCCCGACGACGATCCCGAGCTCGTGCCGTGGAACGAGCGTCTCACCGAGCTGGCGGGCGACGCCGCGCCCGAGGACATCCTCCTCGCAGAGATCGAAGCGATGATGCCGGACGGCCAGATCCGCGATCCCCGCCAGCTGGAGCTGTTCGGGACGCTGCTCACCGAGCTGCAGGGAATGAGGAACAAGGGCTTCGAGGTCCACCGCGTGAGCACCGTCTCCGGGGCCACCTACGTCGGGACGTGGGAGGAAATCGTGCGGCAGATGAAAGACGACGCCGCCGAATGGGTCGCGGGCTCGCTCGAGGAGTACATGGAAGCGAGCGCCAAGCGCTGGCGCAAACAGACGGGAGTGGCGATTCCGGCCACGGATCCGGAGAGCTTTCTCCGGGCTGGCGCCGATGCCGGGGTCCTAAGAATCCTGCATTAGGCAGTCTTCTTGAATCGGATCCCGATCGACAGCGGCCCATCGCCCAGCGCCATCAGGGTGACCGAGCCGGCGAGCAGCAGCGCGTCGAGCTCGATGTTGGCGTGATGCGGCAGTTGGATGGCGATGATCGTCACCGCCATGAACGCCGCCATCGCCGTGGCCCAGAAGCGGGTCCACATGCCGAGCAGCACACACACCGCGCCGACCGTCTCGATGGCGATCACGAGCAATACCAGGAGGGCACTGAGCGACAGGCTCGGGATACCGCCCTGGATCCGGTCCAGGCCGCGGCTCAGGAACACCCCACCAACAGCCAGCCGCATAAAGAACGCGGCGTACGGCGCTAATGAGTTCACGAGGTCTCCGCTAGAACATGGACATCGCGAGGAACGACCGCAGATTGTCGTTCGTCACGCGCAGCCGGGCGGACAGGAGCCGCACGACCGACCATAGCACCTTGTAGGCGACGTCGCGGTTGAAGTCGAGGAGGAGCTCGAAGTCGGAACGGGAGATCGTGATGAGCGTGCAGGAGGTATTCGCGATCGCGTCGGTGGATCGCTCGGACCGATCGAAGATCGACATCTCCCCAAAGCACGCGCCCGGCTTCAAGACGGCCAGCGCCTCTTCCCCGGAGCCCGGGATGGTCCGCGAGATCCGGACTTCGCCTTCCGAAATCAGGAACAGACGGTTGCCGGGTTCGCCTTCCTTGAAGACGTATTGGCCGACGGTGTGCTTCTGTTCGCGGCAGACTTCCGCGACCCGGGCCAACTCGCCCTCATCGAGGTCCTGGAAGATGGCGGCTTGTTTGAGCAGCTTGAGGTCCACGGAGGCTAAGGTACGGTCAAACCGCGTTTTGCGGTAGCGGACGCGCTCACGGCGCTGCGATTTCCGCTCGCCGCGCTGTTTCCGTTCGTGGCGTCGCCCCTATGGCAGCTGGCCATCGTCGCGACCGCCGCCGCGAGCGATGTCGCCGACGGGTTCCTGGCACGGCGCTCCGGGTCGTCACGCGCCGGCGCGGTGCTCGATCCCGTCGCGGACAAATTCTTCATGGCGGTTACGTTCGTCACCGTGGCGCGCCGCGGGATGCTGGTCTGGTACGAGCTGATCGGCGTCCTGCTGCGGGATATTCTGGCCGTGCTCGCCTTTCTGGCGACCTGGGTGCTGCGGCGGCCGGTGGCCGTTCCAGCCCGCGCCGGTGGCAAGGCGGTGACGATCGCGCAGCTGCTGACGCTGGTGGCGGCGATTACGGATTGGACCTACACTCGTCACCTCGCATGGGCCACCGCGGCCATTGCAGTGTACGCAATCTGGGACTACGGACGGACCGCAGCGCGCACAACGGCGTCGTCAACCCCGTGACTCGCGAGGAGACAGACAGTGCCCGGAATGGGAACCATCGTGTTGGCCGTCGCTGTGGGAGCGCTGCTCGTCGCTGATGGGGGCGCGGCGCAACAGTTCCAGCCGCCCAAGAACGGGGCGCACGGCGGGACGCGCATCGGGCTGTTCGGATTCGGCGTGCGCAGCGGCGTCGACTTCAGACGATCCGGGCAGTTCGTGCTGGGAGCGACGCTCGACCTCGGCGACCTGTTCACCAATCGCATCCGCTTGCGCCCCTCGGCAGAGATCGGCGTCTTTAATGGTCCGAACAGCTACGTCGGCAATTTCGAGGCGCTGTGGCGCTTCACCGATGACGAGGAAGTGGCGACTCCCTACATCGGGCTGGGTCTCGGCGTGGCGGGCCGCGACGGCTGCGGCGCCGATCCGGCATGCCCCGGACTCTGGCTCAACACCGTCTTCGGATTCGAGCTGCACTATCACTCCACCTTCAACTGGCTGCTCGAGTACCACGGCATGGACCGGATGCGGCGGCACCGGCTGTACATCGGCCTGACGACCCGCCGGGGCAACTGAGATGGCGAAGACCGCCGAAGTGACGATGCGGTGGCTGCGGGCGCTGCAGTTCGAAGGCAGCGGCACCGGACGGCCGCCGATTCTCGTCGACGGCGATTCGGCCGCCGCCACATCGCCGGTCGAGCTCCTCCTCCTCGCGGCTGCCACGTGCACCGCATCGGATGTCGTCATCATTTTGCAGAAGCAGCGCGTGAAGCTCGAAGGTCTAGACGTCACGGTGCGCGGCACGCGCCGCGAGACCGAGCCGCGCCGGTACACGGCGATCGCCTTTCACTTTGCCGTCCGCGGGGAAGGGGCCGACGACGTGAAAGTCCGCCGCGCCGTAGACCTCTCGCTCGAGAAGTACTGCTCTGTCGTCGCGTCGCTCGCGCCCGACATCGCGATCAGTTACGACGTCGCCATTGCCTAGCCTGTTGTTCCTCCTGCCGGTTCTGGCCTTGCAGTCACAGCAGCTCTCCGCGACCGAGCTGAGCCTCGGCGCCGCCGCCGTGGTGGCCCGCCGCACCTTTGCCGGCGGCGAGGTGGGTCTCGCGCATCGCCCCAGTGGGGACAGTCGCATCGCGCTGGCGCTGGGTGGTGGAACGGTCACCGGTCGCGCCGCGGCGCGCGCGCAGCTGACCCTGCAGTTGCTCGTCAACTCGTCATCGCGCTCCGGCCCCGGCCTGTACGCGGGCGTGGGAGGCGCGTTCAGCGCGCGCCGCGGCGCGCCGGGGCAGGGGTTTCTCGCGATGCTGCTGGGGATCGAAGCCGCGCCGGGACGCCGGCAGGCGTGGTATGTCGAGCTGGGGTTCGCCGGCGGTGTGCGGGCCGCGGCCGGGTGGCGCATGCGCTGGTTTCCCGTGTGGTGGCGCGCCCCCTAGAAAGCAAAAAGGCGCCTCCGCCGAGGCGCCCAATCACACCGACGACAAACTGCTCAGACGTTCGCGCCGACGGGAGTCGTCCGGGCCACGACGGGGCGGCAATACCGCTCGCCCAGCACGCGCAACTCGTTCATCTCGCTCTCGGTCAGGTCGGTGAAGCGATCCGCGAGGTACAGCAACGTGTCGTCGAACCATTCCTTCTGATGCTCTGGCGTCGCCTCCAGCACTCCGCAGCGGAGGATGTGCGAGAACAACTCGTCGCGCGCCTGCTCGAAGCTTGTGGGAATCGAGTACTTCCGGGGCTCACCACGCTTTTTGGCCATTCAGGGGTCTTCCTTTCGGGTTGGCACCTCACAAAAAACGGCGCCGCAAGATAATTAGTTGTGTGGTATAATGCCACAGCAGGAGCGCGGGTTCCCGCGCTCCGGGAGGTAGCAATGAGCGAAGAAGTCTACGGGCCCGATCGAGCACAACGCCTCGTCGCGTTGCTCCGGGCGTTGGCCGAGCGGATCCAAGAGCTGGACCGGACGGGCCGGTTGCTCGATGCGGCGCCGGAGCTACAGAAGTTGCTGGGTAATGCGCGCAGCGAGCTGTTTCATTACGAAGTGCGTAGCACGTACGACACGCCGGACGTGGCCGAGAGCCGCCGCATCGTCGAAGAGGCGGGGGGGAGCGGCGACTTCTCGCTGGACGATCCGGACGACGACGAGCCCTGGCGGGGCGGAGGGGGAGGGGAACTCCTGGCATGAACCGATTCTACGCGATGGTGGCTATACTCGCGGTCGTGCTCGGCATCGCGGTGTTCGCGCTGCTCCGCACCGGCGGCACGGCGCCGGCCGCGGCCGCGGGGGCGCCACCGACGGTCGTCGACGATGGATTTCGCGGCTACACACTCGGGCAGGGGACTGCCCCGGTCGAGATCACAGAGTATCTCGATTTCGAATGCCCGGTGTGCGCGTCATTCGCCACCATCCAGATGCCGACGATCAAGGAGCAGCTGATCAACACCGGCCGGGTGCGGTGGCGCTACCGGGACTACCCGCTGCCGATTCACAAGTACTCGCGCTTCGCCGCGCACGCCGCGCAATGCGCCGGCACGCAGGGCAGGTTCTTCGAGATGCACGATCAGTTGTTCATTCATCACCAGTGGGCCCAGACGGGCAAGGATCCCTCCGATCTGTTCCGGGGCTTCGCGCAGGCGGCGGGCGCCGACCTCAAGGCGTACGACGCCTGCATGGAAGCGGGCCGGTACGCCCAACGCGTCGAGTTCAGCCGCCAGGAAGGCGATCAGCTGCTCGTAGACGGCACGCCGACGTTTTTTGCCAACGGCAAGAAGCTCGACTTCCGCCGGCTGCCGGGGTCGGACGATTTCAAGGTGATCGTCGACAGCATCATCGCGCATTCGCCGCCGAAGCCCAAGCCGCGCTGATGCGGCATCGCCAGGCGATCGCGCTGCTCGCGCTCGTCGGCCTGTTCGTCGCGCTCTATCTCTGGCTGCATGCCCTCGGCTTCGGCGGTGCGATCAAGTGCGGTGCATCGGGTGGGTGCGAAGTCGTCCAGACGAGCCAGTGGGCCGTGTTCCTGGGGCTGCCGGTCGCGTTCTACGGAGTGGTGGGTTATCTCGCCGTGCTTGTCGTCGCACTGGCGTCGCTGCGGCCCGCGGCACTAGCGCAGCGACAATGGAACGTGATGCTCGTGGGTCTGGCGAGTGTCGGCCTGTGCTTTACGATCTTTTTGACCTATCTCGAGCTCTTCGTGATCCACGCCATCTGTCGCTGGTGCGTGGGCTCGGCGGTGATCATTGCGGCGATCTGGATTGTGGCTGTTGCCGCCCTTCGCCGCCCCCTCGCCGCCCCTTCGCCGCCTACGTCTCCTGAGATTCGTACTGGTCCCGTAGCTTAGCCACAACCGCCGGGTCAGCCAGCGTAGTCGTATCGCCTAACGCCCGTCCCTCGGCAATATCCTTCAGCAGGCGCCGCATGATTTTCCCGCTGCGGGTCTTCGGCAGGTCAGCCGAAAAAAGAATGTCATCCGGCTTCGCGAGTGCTCCAATCTTCTTCGAGACGTGATTCTTCAGCTCTTCGCGCAGTGCGTCGGTCCCCTGCCGTCCCTCCTTGAGCGTGACGAACGCCGCGAGCGCCTGACCCTTCAGGTCGTGCGCCCGCCCGACGACCGCTGCCTCCGCGACGGCCGAGTGGTCCACGAGGGCGCTCTCGACTTCCATCGTGCCGATGCGATGGCCCGCGACGTTGAGCACGTCGTCCACGCGGCCCAGAATCCAGAAGTAGCCGTCTTCATCCCGCTTCGCGCCGTCACCGGGGAAGTACGTGTTCTTCCACCGGCTCCAGTAGACCTGGCGGTAGCGTTCGTCGTCGCCCCAGATGGTGCGGAGCATCCCCGGCCACGGCTTCGGGATCGCCAGGTACCCTCCCCCCACCTTCACCTCTTTCCCCTCACCATCGAGCAGCACCGCTTCAATGCCGGGGAACGGAACAGTCGCCGACCCGGGTTTCGTGGCGGTCACGCCGGGGAGCGGCGTGATCATGATGCCGCCGGTCTCGGTTTGCCACCACGTATCGACGATGGGACAGCGCCCGCCGCCGATGTGCTCCTGATACCACATCCACGCTTCCGGGTTGATCGGCTCGCCGACCGACCCGAGCAGCCGCAGCTTGGAGAGATCGTGCTTCGCCGGAAGCGCCGTTCCCCATTTCATGAACGCGCGGATCGCCGTTGGGGCAGTGTAGAAAACGGTCACGCCGTGCGCCGCGCAGATCGACCAGAACCGATCTTTCCCGGGATGATCGGGCGCGCCCTCGTACATCACCTCGGTAACGCCGAGCGCCAGCGGGCCGTATACGACGTAGGAATGCCCCGTCACCCAGCCCACATCCGCCGTGCACCAGAACACGTCCGAGTCCTTGAGATCGAACACCCACTTGGTCGTCGCGTACGCCTGCGTCAGGTACCCGCCGGTCGTGTGCAGAATCCCTTTTGGCTTGCCGGTCGTGCCCGAGGTGTAGAGGATGAACAGCGGATCCTCGGCGTCCATCGCTTCCGGCGGACAGTCTTTTTCCGCTCGGGCCATCAGCTCCGACCACCAGAGGTCGCGGCCCGTCTTGAACGACACGGTCTGGCCGGTGCGCCGCAACACGACGACGTGCTCGATGGTCGGCGTCGCCGAGACGGCGTCGTCGGCGTTCTGTTTCAGCGGCACGATCGCGCCGCGGCGATAGCCGCCGTCCGCCGTGATCAGGATCTTGGCGCCGGCGTCGTTGATGCGGTCCCGCAGCGACTCGGCGGAGAACCCACCGAACACGACCGTGTGGACCGCGCCGACGCGCGCGCACGCGAGCATCGCGACCGCGACCTCGGGAACCATGGGGAGATAAATCGCGACTCGATCCCCTCGCCCGACGCCCAGGCCTTTCAGCACGTTCGCGAACTTGTTGACGTCGGCGTGCAGCTCGCCGTACGTGATGCGGCGGACTTCGCCGGGCGGCTCGCCTTCCCAGATCAACGCGATGCGGCCGCTCCTCCCGGCGCGCACGTGCCGGTCGAGGCAATTCACCGATGCGTTGAGCTTACCTCCGAGGAACCACTTGGCATGGGGCGGCTTCCACTCCAGCACGCGGTCCCACGGCCGGCTCCACTCCAGTTGCTTCGCCCAGTCCGCCCAATAACCTTCCGGGTCCCGGCGCGCCCGCTCGTGCGCGGTCGTGTCGCGCACGTGGGCCTGGGCGGTGAAGGATGCCGGGGGAGGAAAACGCCGTTGCTCGTCGAGGAGAGTTTCGATCCGGTCTGTGGCCATGATTCGGGATATTAAGGAAGAGGGTGAGTCTAGCAAGTTGCACCGTGCCGCTCGCTATGCGGCAATGTGCGTGGGTGAGCAAGCTCACCAGTTTAGGTCAACCGCTTGATCCAGCACGGCTTAGACGGTATGGCACTGGAGTCGCATACACGGCCACGGGAGGAATTATGTCATCACCCGTGGAGCACACATTGATGTCTACGCGCCCGATGGAAAAGACGATCGCGGCACCGGAGCGGCTCGATCTCGAGTCCCGCACTGTGTTTCGCCGCGCTGCCGGGGAGGTGCTGGACCTGCTTGCCGAGGGGGCCGGCCGCCTGGTGATCGATCTGTCCGGGACGCGCTCGGTCGACAGCGCCGGTCTTGGCGCCTTGATGCTGATCCAGCGCAAGGCCGCCGAGCGCCGCCAGACGGTGTGCCTGCGTGGCGCGAACGAGGAGCTGCGTTTCCTTCTCGTGCTCACGAAGTTGGATGACCTGTTCGAATTGGAGACGGGCGTTTCCTGAGGTAGATTGGCTCGGATGGCGCCCCCCCCGTCGCCGCGCAAGGTCCTTTTCGTCGAAGACGAAGCCGCACTGCAATACTCCTACGAGCGGTTCTTTAAGGGCAAGTACACGATGGCCTACGCGCCGAACGGCGCGGAGGCCATGCGTCAGCTCGGCAGCTTCGAGCCCGACGTCCTCGTGCTCGACATGCGGTTGCCGGACACCGACGGCATCGAGCTGTTGCAACGCATTCGCGAGACGCGGCCCACGCTGCCGGTCGTCGTGACGACTGCGTACGTGAGCATGGAGCCGCTGATGAACGTGCTCGACCTGGGCCACAGCCGATACCTCGTCAAACCGTACGAATTGAGCGAGCTCGCCGCCGCGATCGATGCTGCGGGCTGAGGGCCTCAAACACCGCTTCGGTGCGGTCAGGGCCCTAGACGACGTTTCCTTCAGCGTTCAGCCCGGGCAAACCCTCGCCGTGTTCGGTCCGAACGGCGCAGGAAAGACGACCCTCCTCAAGGTGCTGGCCGGTCTCATTCAACCGCAGCGTGGTAGCGCACACGTGGAAGGCGGCCGCCGCGCCATTGGGTGGATCGGGCACCAGCCACAGCTCTACGCGCAGCTCACCGTGCGCGAGAACCTCCGGTTCTGGGCATCGCTCTACGATGTGTCCGCGCCGGGCGACCTCCTGACGCGGCTGGGACTGGACGACCACGCGGATCGTCCCGTGCGCGCGCTATCGCGGGGGCTGGTACAGCGCGTCGCGATCGCCCGGGCGCTGGTGCACGACCCGACGGTTCTGTTGCTCGACGAGCCGTTCACCGGCCTCGACCGCGTCGCGGCCGAGGCGCTGCGCCGCCTTCTGGGCGACGTGATGAAACAGGGTGGTGCGTCTGTTCTGGTGACACACAACGTCGAAGAGGGAACGGAGCTCGCGACGGACGTCGCCTTCATGCGCGCCGGCCGTTTCGTCCATTGCGCGCCGCGCGCCGGCCGTGGACCTGAGCAGGTCGCGGCGGAGTATCGCAATGCGATCGCCTAGCGTCCTGCGGCACGCGTGGGCGGTCGCGTCCAAAGACCTGCTCGTCGAGTTTCGCTCCCGTACCGCCATTCTCTCCGTGGCAGTCTTCGTCGTGCTCGTGCTCGTGGTATTCAATTTTGGACGCGACCCGACGGCCGTTTCCAACGTCGACCTCGCGCCGAGCATCTTATGGGTGACCTTCACCTTCGCGGCGATCCTGGCGTTGAACCGAGCGTTTCAGATCGAGCTGGAGAATCAGGCACTCGAGGGCTTGCTGCTCGCGCCTATCGATCGCGGCAGTATCTACCTTGGTAAGCTGATCGCGAACTTGATCTTCGTCGTCACGATCGAAGCCATCGGCCTGCCGCTCATCGCGCTCTTCTTCAACGTGCAGGTTCTGCTTGCCCCGCTCGCACTCGTCATCGCACTCGCCACGGTGGGATTCGTCGCGGTCGGGACGCTGTTCTCCGCGATGACGGTTCGCACGCGCTTCGCCGAGCTCCTGTTGCCGGTCCTGCTGCTGCCGTTCATGATTTTGCCGCTCAGCTGGGCGGTCCAGGCGACCGTGCGCTTGATGGCGCATCGACCCTTGAGCGAGTTCGCGGCGTGGCTTAAAATGCTCGCGGTTTACGATGTCGTGTTCGTGACGCTCGCACTACTGCTCTTTCCGGCGACGGTGAACGAATGAGAATGTTGCGCGCAGGCCGCTGGATTACGGCCATTGGCCTCCTGCTCCTGGCCGGTGTCTACGTGCGCGCCTTCGCTTTCACTCCGATGGACCGGCTGCAGGGGCTCGCGCAGAAAATCATGTACGTGCACGTTCCGGCGGCGATCTGGACCGAGACGGCGATGATCCTGGTTGGTCTCGCGAGCGCCTTCTACCTGTTTACAAAGGACTCGCGGCTCGATCGCTTCGCAGCGTCATCGGCGGAGGTCGGAACGGTGTTTTGCGTCATCCTCCTCACGACCGGCCCGATCTGGGGAAAGCCAATCTGGGGAACGTGGTGGACCTGGGATGCGCGGTTGACGTTCAGCCTGTTGCTCTTCTTTCTTTACGCGGCGTATCTGTTGCTCCGCGGCGCAGTGACCGATCCGGCAGCCCGAGCCCGCTTTGCCGCTGTACTCGGAATCTGTGGAATGTGCGAGGTGCCGTTCATTCACTTCAGTGTGTACTTGTTTCCCACCCTGCATCCGATGCCGGTCATCCTCAAGCCGAGCCAGCCGTCCTTGCCCTGGAGCATGCTGTCCACATGGCTCCTGTCCTTCGGCGTTTTTACGCTGCTGTACGTGGGGTTTGTCATGCAACGGTATGCGCTCAGTTATCTGCGCGAGCAGCTCGAAGCGGCTCAGGAGCCGCGCAATGCCTGAACAAATCCCTCAGAACGGCGGCTACATGGTCGCCGCGTACGTCGTCGCGGCGGTCATTTTGATCGGTTACACGCTGTCACTGTACCTGCGCGCGCGCCGCAGCTTTCGCGCGTAGCTCCGCCCGCGCTTCGGGGAGCCGGCTGTGCCCGTCCGGCACCTCTGTCGCCCAGAGGTTCAGCGCGTCGTCCGCCGCCCCGTGATCCCCCGCATCATAGAGTGACTGCGCGTTATGCCACAGGGCGGTTGCGCCACCGCCCGCCGCGTATGCCCGCGCGAACCGCGCCGCGGCTTCCGCGAAACGGCCGGTGCGCTGGTACAGCGCCCCGGCGGCCATCGCGGCGTCGGCCCGCTCCTCGAGCGCCAGCGCCTGCTCGAACGCGCCGAGGGCCTCGTCCTGACGGAACACCATCTGCAGCGCTTCGCCGAGCAGCATCCACGCGTCGGCGTGGTCGGGGAACCGCACGGTGGCCTCACGCGCCGCCTCGACGGCCCCCCAGCGGTCATCGAGCGCACGCGACAGATGGACGAGCGCGGGATAGGTATCGGCGAAACTGGGTGCCAATTTGCAGCCGAGCCGCAGCCAGGCCAGGGCGCGGTGCGGGGCGTCGCGTTGAGCGGCCGCAGCGCGGCGTGCACAGAAGCGGCCCAGCGCGGCGCGAAGTGAGCGGAACATTGCTTGATAATGGGGAGAGCCACGGTGAGATTGCAACGGCGCATGGGAGCATCCTTGCAGGGGCGCCGCATCGTGGTCACGCGCGCACGCGAACAGGCCGTTGACTTGGTCCGGGCGCTGGAGGAGCACGGCGCCGAGGCGGTCATCGCGCCGGTCATCCGCATCCAGCCGCTCGAAAACCTCGGCGCCCTGCGCGCCGCGCTCACCGGCTTATCCGCCTACCGCTGGGTCGTGTTCACCAGCCAGAACGGTGTGCAAATCGTGTTCGATCGCCTCGTGGCGTGGGGACTGACGCCGCGAGTGTTCGCGTCGACCAAGGTCGCGGCGATCGGGACCGTGACCGCCGAGGCGCTCACCGTGCGCGGGGTCGTGCCCGCGCTCGTCCCCCCCGAGTTCGTCGCTGAAGCGCTTGCCGAGGCGCTGATTCGGGAGAGCGGAGGCACCCTGGTCGGCGCGCGAGTGCTGATCCCCAGCGCCGAGGACGCCCGCGAGACGCTCGCCGCAAGCCTGCGGCAGCACGGCGCTGAAGTCGAGCCCATTGCCGTCTATCGCACCGTTCCGGTGCAGGACGATCTCAGCAGGCTTGCGGCCGACATCAGGCGCGGCCGCATCGATGCCGTCACCTTCACCTCGTCGTCGACGGTGCGGAGCTTCGTCGATCTGGTAGGCCGCCCGGCTGCGACCTCGGGCCGGTTCGTCGCCGCGACGATCGGCCCGGTTACGGCGGGCACCGCCCGCGAGCTGGGGCTGCGCGAGATCATCGAGGCCGAGCCACACACCGTTCCGGGACTGGTCGATTCGCTCGCCAGGCGGTTCGCGTGAAGATCGGGACGCGGGGCAGCCAGCTGGCGCGCTGGCAGGCGGACTGGGTGCGCGACCGGCTCGCCAAAAACGGCGTGCGCGCCGAGATCGTCGTGATCAAGACGCGCGGCGACGCTGAGGTGGACCGGCCGCTCCATGAGCTCGAAGGGAAAGGGTTCTTCACCAAAGAGATCGAAGACGCGCTCCTGGACGGGCGCATCGACGTCGCGGTGCACTCGCTCAAGGATCTGCCCACCACGTTGCCGCCCGGCCTGGCGCTCGGCGCGATCCCCGCGCGCCACGATCCGCGCGAGGCGTTGGTCAACGGCAAGTCACTGCGCGATCTCAAGGCGGGTGCGCGCGTCGGGACCTCGAGCCTGCGGCGCGTCGCGCAACTCAGGTTTCTGCGCCCCGACGTCACAGTCGTTGCCTTGCGCGGCAACGTGCCCACGCGGGTCCGCAAGGTCGAAGCGCACGAGGGCCTCGACGCCGCGTTGCTCGCGATCGCGGGCCTCGAGCGGCTGGGCCTGGGCGGCAAGGGCAGCGTCCTCGATCCCTTCGATGTGATGCCCGCGCCCGGGCAGGGCGCCCTCGGCATCGAGATGCGCGCGAACGATGTCGCGACGCGCAAGGCGCTCGCGCCCTTACACGACGCCGCGAGCGCCGACGCGGTCGCCGCCGAGCGCTCGCTTCTCGCCGCGTTAGGCGGTGGTTGTCAGGCGCCGGTGGCGGCGGTGGTGACGGGCGGGCGGTTATACGGACGCGTCACAGAACGGGACGGCGCCGTGCAGCTCACGGCGTCGGCAGACATCGATCGCACTGCGCCGGAGCGGGCAGGCGAGGCTGTCGCGAGCTTGCTCGAGCGCGAAGGCGCCGCGACCTTACTCGCCCGATGAGCTCAGCCCAATTCCCGATTCGCCGCATGCGGCGGCTGCGCCGCACCGCCGCCCTCCGCCGCCTGGTGTCCGAGACGCACATAGTGCCATCGCAACTCATATGGCCACTGTTTGTGGTGCACGGCCAAGGAGTGCGCCGCCCCATCGCCGCCCTGCCTGGCGTGTCGCACGTTTCAGTTGATGAAATAGTGAAGGACGCCGAGCGGGCCGCTGGGCTCGGACTGGGCGGCATCATTCTGTTCGGGATTCCGGCGACGAAAGACGCCACCGGCTCCGAAGCCTACGACGATCAGGGCATCGTGCAGCAGGCGATCCGAGCGGTGAAGCGCGCAGTGCCACAGTTGCTCGTGGTTGGGGACGTCTGCCTTTGCGAATACACCGACCACGGCCATTGCGGGGTGATTCGTGATGGCGACGTGGACAACGATTCGTCCGTCTACCTGCTCGGGAAGGTCGCCGTGATGCAGGCGCGCGCCGGCGTGGATCTCGTGGCGCCGAGCGACATGATGGACGGCCGCGTCGCCGGCATCCGCAAGGCGCTCGACGCGGGGGGATTCTCGCACGTTCCGATCATGTCATATGCGGCGAAGTTTGCGTCTGCGTTCTATGGGCCGTTTCGCGAAGCCGCCGGCTCCACGCCGCAGTTCGGGGACCGGCAGTCCTACCAGATGGCGGTCGCCAACGGCGATGAGGCCATGAGAGAGATGCAACTCGATCTGGACGAAGGTGCGGACATCGTGATGGTGAAGCCGGCGGGTCCGTGTCTCGACCTGATCCGGCGGGCCAAGGAGCGCTTCGGCTCTCCGCTCGGCGCGTATCAGGTGAGCGGCGAGTACGCGATGATCAAGGCCGCGGCGGAACGGGGCATGCTGGATGAGCAACGCGCGATGTGGGAGTCGGTGACGGCGATACGACGGGCGGGTGCGGATATCGTACTGACCTATTTTGCGCCGGATCTGGCAGAACAAATGTAGGGGCGCAGCATGCTGCGCCCCTACCGCGATACCCTACCTCAGATCCGTTGTCCCCGGCGGCAGCAGCAAGTACCGCCACAACCCTGCGGCGGCCGCCGCGCCCAGGAGCGGACCAATCCAATAGACAGCCTGCGCGTGCCAGTCCCACGAGACCAGGGCTGGACCGAAGGCGCGGGCGGGATTCAGCGCAGCGCCGGTGAGCACGCCTCCGCCCAGCACGCACACGACCACCACCAGACCGATCGCGAATCCTGCGACGCGCTGCGCCTGCGACGAGACGACGGTGCCGTAGACGGCGCTGACGAGGAAGAACGTAAAGAGCGCCTCGAGTGCGGTGGCGCTCCCAAAGGTCATGCTCCCGGCGACCTGCGGCGTGCCCAGCGAGGTCATGCGCGCGGGGGACGCGGGGAAGAGCGCCTTGATGAACAACGCGCCGATGATCGCGCCGAGCAGCTGCGCCAACACGTACTTGCCCAGCGTGAGCGAGTCGATCTGCTTGCCGAGCCAGAGGGCGAAGCTCACCGCCGGATTGATGTGGCCGCCCGAGATGGGCATCATGATCGTGACGA
>WNFY01002781.1_pt1 | contig 32268 bp, 27 predicted proteins | sample 5400091 | NCBI WGS metagenome assembly WNFY01 (sample SAMN13153364, study PRJNA577476) | soil metagenome | isolation source: 60 cm soil or saprolite under grassland replicate 1 | place: USA:California | collected 2016-06-15 | reverse complement strand
CGCGCTGTCATGTCGGGGTCTCGTGAGGAACAGTAGTCCTGCGGGAAGGGCGGCCCAGCGACCGCGCCAGAATCCCGAGACCTGCCGCCTGCCCCTCACGGCGGGGCATCGCCCGGTACAACAGGATGATGACGACCCAGGTGAGCCAGCTTGCCCGCTCGCTCCAGCTCAAAGAGCGGAGCAAAAACCAGGGTTGCGTGATCGCCGCAGTCCAGGGCTGCCAATCGCCCTGGACGAGCGCGAGCGGGCGCGCAAAGACGCGGTTGGTGTGGAAGCCCTGCGCCCCGGGCCGCGAGACATTCCAGACGCAGGTCACCTGGCCCCAGCCGTGGTTGTCGCTCGCGCCGACGACCATGAGGTCGTGGCTGGCGGCGAGCCTGAGCACGTGGCGGCGCAGGTCCGACGGGAACCCCAGCGCTTTCGGCGCGCAGTTGACGATCTCGAACCCGTCGACGCCTGCCACGACGAACGCGCCGAGATCGTCGAAGTGGTAGCGCCAGTACTCGGGGAGCGACGCGATGCTCAGCGCGCCCTGACGCTCTATGGCCGCGAAGATCCGAACCATGCGCGCCGTGCTCTCGCCAAAGCTGTCACGCGGCAGCGCCTCGACCGGACCGATCGCGACGACGTGCTGCTGGTACACGCTCCACTCGACCCCCGGCAACAAGCTGATCGATATGTCGGGGGGGAGGGGCAAGGAACCGTCGTATACGACGTTGTGATCGGTCACATACGCCGCCTCGAATCCCTGACGCTCGTGCCACGCGGCGAGCTTCGCGAGCGTCCACCCGGGTCGCCCGTCGTGCGAGGCGTTCGTGTGTGCGTGATAGTCGATGACCGTGCCTCCTCCCCCTCCGGCCCCCGCGTCGGTCACGAGCCGCGGAACGGGGCGAGGCAGGATTACAGCGGCGAGCATGAGCAGAACCACGACTGCCGGCCCGATCGATCCCCGCACCGCACGGTGTTGCCAGGAGAGCGGCGTCGCCCAACCTTGCAGCGCACCCCACGCGCCGAGCGCCAGGATCCAGACGGCGAGCGCCCACTCCGCGCGGGCGAGGCTGAAGAACGTGAGCGCGTCGAGTGTGGTCGAGAGCGGGGCGAACATGACGTACAGGATGGGCCGATCGAGATCGGCGTCGCCCGGCACCGAGCCGGTGACGGCGTCGACGAGCGGGGACAGCGGATGAATCGCAGTGATGAGCAACAGGAGCAGCAGCGTGATGGCAACCGGGTGGCGGCGCAGCAGGTTCACTCGCAGATTCCCCGCATGTCGGGTCGCGTAGAAGCTAGTCGTCGGCGGCTCCGCACGCGATGACTCTCGCGCAGCTGCCCGCGCTTGTGCTTGGCCCGTTGCAAGGGCGGAGCGACGAAGAGTGGGAGCACGGGCCGCCCGGCAAGTGGACACCGGCACAGATCGTCGAGCATCTGGCGCTCGGTCTCAACCTGAGCGCCGCGACGTTCCTGTCGCGCCGCAATCATGCGCCGATGTCTCGCCGCCGCCGCACGCCCGCCGAGCACGTGGCCAGGCTGTTCATTTTTGGACTGCGCTGGTTTCCTCCCGGACGGAAAGCCCCGGAACGCACCACGCCCGCTGCAGAGATCGACGGCGCAACGGCACAAGCGCACTTTCTGGCCGGTGTCGAGGCGTGGGATCAAGTCGACCGCGCGCTGTTACCGGAGCGACGCACCGATCTGTTCGTGAAGCACCCGCGCATGGGCGATCTGACCGTCGAGGAGTGGATGCGCTTTCACGTGATCCACGCGCGCCACCACGCCAGGCAGATCCGGGAGCGGATCGGCCAGTGAGCCGGAAGCGCGAGAAGAAGAAGGTGGTGGTGCGGGTGCCGAACCCGAAGGCGCCCGTGAAGGAGCGCTTGAAGACGCCGTCGCACAAAGTCCACCGTTCCAAAAGGGCGTATCGCAGACGCGAGAAGCATCAGCGCGCGCCGGGAGACGCGTAGAAAGGCCAGCAATTAGAACCTGAACCCCGCCGCCAGGTTCAGGTGGTTGACGGTGAAATCGCCCGCCTGGTAGCGCGTCTCGAGCCGGCGAAACTCGAATCCGAAGAGAAGCGGGCCCGGCGGGCGCCACTCGACGTGTCCTTCGCACACGAAATTCCGGAACCGGCCGTTCGGCAGGACGTCGGCGTCCTTGGGATCATCGATGCCGCAGCCGCCGCCGAACATCCATCCCGTGCGGGGCCGCACATTCAATTGCCCCCATCCGCCTTTCGTGCGCACCGGCGCGCCGGCCACGCCGGCATTCTGGCCGATCGCGCCGCCGCCGAGCCCCGCGATCGCCTGACCGATGAACGCCTCGCCCAGCAGCTCCGCGGGGCCGAACTTGAGCCGGGTATCGAACGTGACCGCGCGGGACTGGAGCAGCGAGTCGCCGCTCAGCGAATCGAGCCCGCGCAACCAGCCGATGTGCCCGCCAATCGCGACTTCACTGGGATCGTCCGTCGGGCCCCAACCGAGCCGCACGCGCCCTTGCAGATAGGGCCGGGTGGTCCGCTCACCGGAGTCGGCTTGGGTCGTGGATGCTCCCTGGATCGCACCGGAAATCGGCGCCAGCAGGGCGCCCTGGACGGCAAGCCGCAGTGTGTAGCCATACTCCGCGGTGACGCGCATCTGCGGAATCCAAAACCAGAGATTCCCGGCCGCACTGAAGTCGGGCACGCCGACACCAGCAAGGGATCTTGGATTGCGGTCGGACACGAGCGGGGTTTCCTGGCCGAGCATGAGCTGCAGGTGAGTCCATTGGACGGTCGCAATGGCACGACGCATTCGCAACAGCGGGAACGTGCGATTCCCGGGAGCGGGCTGCTGCCCGCCGAAGAAATCCACGTCGATTTCGCCCGTGAACGCGCCGCCGAGCACGTCGGGATCGGTGACGAGCACGCCGAGTCGCGTCTGGCGCATCGTGGCGCTCGACCCTTTCACGCCGACCGCATCGGTGTCGGCGAATACCGGGACGTCGCTGTTGTTGGTGCGCGCGCTATTATAGAAGCCGTTCATCAGCACGGTCCCTGTAACCTCAACCGTGCGCTTGGCGGGCGATGGTGGAGGTGGTGGAGGTGGTGGAGGTGATGAAGGTTGCTGTACAGTCAGACAGAGAGAAAGCAACACAGGCATCACGAGCCCGCTCCTGGCGAGTTGGATAGCACTACAGTAAGCTCCACGCCCTTGGACGCAACAGTTTAGGGAGATTGGCGATGCGTTTGGCGACGGCAATTGGTGCGCTGCTGGCTGCGGGAGTGGTCGCGTCGGCCGGTCGAGTCGCCGGCCGGATCGTCATTCTCGAGAAAGACAACAAGCCCTCGCCCGACTTGAGCGACGCCGTCCTGTATCTCGAGGCGCCGGCGAGCGTGACGACCGCCGCAAAGCCGGTCACCGTCGAAATCGCCATTACCGACAAGACCTACGCGCCGCATGTCGTCGTCATTCCGGTCGGCTCGACGGTCCGGTTTCCGAACCATGATCCGTTCAACCACAACGTCTTCTCGGTCAGCGAGCCCAACAGTTTCGATCTCGGACTGTACGGCCGCGGCGAAGCGAAGAGCTACATGTTCACGCACGCCGGGCTGGTACGCGTGTACTGCAACGTGCACCCGCGCATGGTGGCCTACGTGCTGGTCATGGAGAACCGCTACTACGCGCAGCCCGGAAACGACGGCACGTTTGCGATCGACAATGTGCCCAGCGGGCGCTACCGGCTGCATGTGTGGCACGAGCGCATCCCCAGTGAGGTGATCAAGGACGTTTCGCCCGACGGCGCCGGCGGGGAGGCAGAGCTACAGATCGCGCTGAATGCCCGCGGCTACAAATGGCAGGCCCACCGCAACAAGTACGGACGCAACTACCCCACGAATGCCGGACGCGAGCGCTACTAGACCCGCGTTTGGTCTGACCGCCAAGATCTTCCTCGCCTCGACGCTGCTCGTCGTGGCGGTCCTGGGCATCACGTTCGGCGTCACGTCGGTCAAGGCGAACCATACGGCCGATGCGTCGATCCATCGGGCGCTGCTGTCCACGCGCCGCGCGGTCGACGACTATCTGGCGGCCAGAACCCGCACGCTGGGGCGCGCGAGCACGGTCGCGACCGACGTGCCCCAATACCGCCAGCGGCTGCTCGATCAGCGCAACCGGGCCGAAGCGCTGGACCAGGCCGACGACATCCGGGGGTTGGTTGACGCGGCATGGGTGCTCGTCACGAACAGCGACGGCATCCTGATTGCCCGCACCGACTATCGCGAGCAGTACGACCGCGACCTGTCCGTCGCGCCACTGGTGGCGAATGCGTTGAGCGGCGACCAGACGAGCGGCGCATGGCTCGACGACGTGCAGGGCACGATGTTCATGGCGATCGGCACGCCGCTGCGCGATCGCCCGACCGCCGCGCCGCTCGGTGCCCTCGTGGCGACCTACCAGATCGACGACTCGCTCGCCGCCGCCATCAAGCAGGCCACGAGCTCGGACGTCGTTTTCTTTGCCCTCGACACCCTCAACAAGCCGGTCGTGGTCGGCAGCACGGTGCCGTCGCAGGACATCGCGCCGGTGCTGCAGAGCACGGTGCAGACCGAGGCGCTGGCGGCGGACACGGGCGGTGAGGGCCTGCCGCTCGCCGCGGCCATGGGCAATCAGCATCTGATTGGGCTCGCGGGGGCGATTCGCTCGCCCTCGGGCGATGTGCGTGGGGGGTTCGTCGCGCTGCGCTCGCGGGAGGCGGAGCTCGCCGCCTTCAACGCGCTGCAACGGACGATGCTCTACGCGATCGCGCTCGGCGTCGTGCTCGCGCTGATCTTTGCCTTCGTGCAGGCACGCCAGATCGCGGGGCCGCTCCGCCGGCTCGTGGTCGCGACCCGTCAGGTGCAGGACGGCGATTACGGTGTGGACATCGCTGTGAAGTCGCGCGACGAGATCGGAATCCTGTCGCAGGCGTTCCGGGCGTTGGTCGAAGACCTCAAAGCGAAAGCCGCGCTCGTCGATTACATGATGCAGACGTCAGGGGGCGCGCCGACGCAGCGTATCGACACCATGCCGACCGCGGTCCGCGCCGTCGGCGGTGAGCAGCTCCGCCCGGGCGCCGTGTTCGCCGGACGCTATGAGGTGAAGGAGATCCTCGGTGCCGGGGGCATGGGCGTCGTGTACCGGGCGTTCGACCGCGAATTGCAGGAGCCCGTCGCGATCAAGACGCTCCGGCCGGAGGCGCTGGCCGGTGGGAGCGCGGCGCTCGAGCGTTTCAAGCAGGAGATCCGGCTGGCGCGGCGGATCGCGCATCGCAACGTCGTGCGCACCTATGACCTCGGCGAGCAGAACGGGATGTACTACCTGACGATGGAGTTCGTCGAGGGCACGTCGCTCAAGCAGTTGATCACCTCGCGCGGCAAGCTCCCGGTCGCGGTGACGCTGACGGTCGGCAAGCAGTTGTGCCGCGCGTTGGAGGTGGCGCATGCGGAAGGCGTGATCCATCGCGACATCAAGCCGCAGAACATCGTCGTCGAGCCGAGCGGCTTCCTGAAGGTCATGGATTTCGGGATCGCGCGGCTCGCCAATCCGCCGAAAGGGAAGGGGCTCACCGAAGCGGGCACGTCGATTGGCACGCCCGACTACATGTCGCCCGAGCAACTGTCAGGCGCCGAGCTGGATCCGCGCAGCGACCTCTACGCGGCGGGCGTGGTGTTGTTCGAGTGCCTGACGGGCCGGGTGCCGTTCGAGGCGGAAACGACGTGGGCGCTGGTCGCGAAGCATTTGGAGGAAGAGCCGCCCGATCCGCGCAAGCTCAATGCGGATGTGCCGAACGAGCTTGCGGCGGTGATCTTGAAGGCGATGGCGAAGTCACCGGCAGATCGCTATGCGACGGCGGCGGAGATGCACGACGCCCTGGCGCGCGTGGGGTAACTGGAGTCACGCCCTCGGCGGATACATCCCCCCCGCAGCATGAACATCCCTCGATCTACTTGACCGTCCTCGTTGCTTTTCCAATGTTAGCCGACAACACGAGGTCAGATGCAAACTCTCCGCCGATTACTATACCTCGCCGTTGGCGCCGTCGCATGGCACGATGTGGCGCTGGGCCAGAGCGCCGAGGACCAGCGGGCTGCCGAGGAAACGGAGTTCCCGGGCCTGCGATTGGTGGCCACGCGGCACGTCGATTCGCGGTTGACCCTCCTCGGGATCCGGCTCGCTTACGTCGAACAAGACGTGCGACTCGGAACCACGGGCAAATACTTCTGCGGCGGGCTCTCGCTCGACCGTGCCGTCGCCGGTGCCGACCCCGTCGGGACCGCCTTGGCGCGGCTGCCGTACGAGTCGGTCCGCAAGCTGGGTTTGCGCTATGTGATTCTCTGCGGTGGCGCAAAGTCGGGCGAGCGGGGCATCGGTGGGATCCCGGTCCCGCCGCTCAACCTCTTGATGCTCAATGTTGGCGTGAATGCACTGACGCCGCGCTTGGAGGGGCTAACCTTACACGAGCTGTACCATATGGTGGAATTGCGCTTTGACGCGTTCAGGGATGCCGACTGGGACCAGCAGTTCACAGGCTACCTAGGCGACTACACCGCCGCGGATCCGTCCACCGATGGCGCCCCCGGTTTCCTCAATGCGTACGCGCAGACGTTCCCCCACGAGGATCGGGCCGAGCTGTTCAGTGCACTCCTGCTCCGGCCCGACGACATCGCGGCGCGCATTCGCGCGACGGGGGACGCGGTGTTGCGACACAAAGTGCTGTACATGGATCAGAAGTCGCAGAACCTGCTCGGGCTCAAGCTTGCGCCGTTGGGACTCTGACTCCGCTGCGTAGCTCGGCCTCTTCCTCTGCGGCGGACTCTCACCGCTAGCGCAAACGCCGGTTCGGGGCCGCGCTCGTGCGTGTTAGGCTGCAAATATCACACTCCGCCAAACCACGGATACCCCTGGTCCTCCCAGTATCCGCCCGGCCGCTCGGCGGTGAACGTTACCGACACCAGATACTTCGTCATCTTGTAGCCGAGCTTGGTGGGGGAGTAGAGCCGCAGTGGGGCGCCGTGACTCTCCGGCAACGGATTGTCGTTCATCCCGTACGCCAGAATCGTCTGCGGATGCATGGCGCTCGCGAGATCCCAGCCGTTCATGTAGCCTGAGTCGAACGAGTCGAAGCGCACGTACCGCGCCTGCGGCAGCATGCCGCACCGCTCGGCGACGGCCGACACGGCCACGCCGTGCCACGTGGCGATCGCGCTCCATCCCTCCACGCAGTGGTGCTTCACGGTGTAGGTCGTGCGCGGCAGCGCGTGCAGCTCAGCGATCGACAGTGAGAGCGGCTGTCGGACCAACCCCGACACCTGGAGTCGCCACGCCGTGGGATCCTGCAGCACCGGCATCGCCGGTGAAATGAAATAGCTCGGCAGCCGCGCGGTCCGCTCGGTAATGTCGTACTGCGGCGCGAGGCGCGTTTTAGAGAAGAGAATCTTTTCCCCCACCCAGTCGTTCACGCGACTCACGTCGAGCAGCAATGGACGCACCGCGTTGCCGCCATCCCACCCGCACGCAGCCGCGAGCGACGCCGTGCCCGCGCCTGCGGCGAGTTGCAAGAACGCGCGCCGGTCAATCATGGCTGGGGAAGCGGCCGCGATACCAACCGGAGATCATGGCCCGCAGCGACGCGGGGTCCACGACGAAGACCAGAATCACGTGCACGATGAGAAACGCGGTGAAGATCCACACCGCCCAGAAATGCCAGTAGCGCGCCGCCTGGAAGCCTCCGAACAGCGCGGTGAGCCACGAGAGCTGCGTGGGCTTGTAGATCGCGAATCCCGTGAGTACGGAGAGCACGCCGAGCAGAATGATGAATGTGTAGGCGAGCTTCTGGAGCGGATTGTGCTTGCCCTGCGGCGGATGCTCCTTGCGCAGCCGCAGGTAGTACTTCTGCATCTCGATGGCGCCCCGGATATCGCGCGGCCGGAACAACAGCGACCGCCACTCGCCGCTCAGCGCGAGATAGGACAGATACAGAAAGCCACCGGCGACGAGCGGCCACACCAGCGCGAAGTGCCAGTTCAATCCTCCCGCGAGCCACCCGCCGAGCCGGCTCCACGTTGGAAAGGCGTGGTCCTCGAAAGCATTCACGTAGTACGGACCACCACGCTCGCCGAACCGCGCGTACGCACCGTAGATCTGCAATCCGCTCATGATCATGCCGGCAAGCAGCACAAACGTCATCCAGTGGGTGAGGCGCACGATCCAGTGGTGGCGTTTGACGGGCTTGGGGGGAGCGGGTGCTACTGGGACCGGAGGAGCGGTCATGCGCTAAGTATATTGTGTGCCATGCGCGCTGCAACGCTTATCGCAATCGCACTCCTGAGTGCGTGCCGGTCGCAGAACGCGGCCGTCACGGCACGCACCGCCGACACGCTCAGCGTTGCCGACGTGACGCCACGTGACTCGGCCGACACCGCGCTGCTCAAGCCGCGCGTCATCAGCGAACCGACGGTGGTCGTGTTCTGGCTTTCGGGGGCAGACACGCTCTCCGCGGACGATCAAGCCCAGGCGCTCGACGAGCTCAATGCCACGACCGAAGACCTCGCGCCCACCCTGGCGCAGCACCACATCACGCTCGTCCCCACCAACTCCGATACGATCTACGTCGCGCTGCCCAACAAGCAGCGCCGGATGATCCTGCTCACAGGCGTCGACTACCCGTTCGGCTACGTGCTGGTCGCTCCGGGGACGGCCGAGCGGATCCTCGCAGGCGTCTACGACGACGACGAGCTGCTCGACGAGGTCGACGCGTACTTCGACCTGCCGTCCGGCGCCGACAGCACCGCGAAAGGGCCGCGGGTCGCGACGTGATGGTGCTGCTCGTCGTTGGCGCGCTGGTGGTTCAGGACATCGACTGGCAGCCGGCCACGCCGCGCCAGGGCTCGCTCATTGTCGTGTCCGCGCCTGACGCCCTGACTGGTGAGATCGCGGGCGAGCCGCTGCACTTCCGCCGCGGCAAGGCGCTGGCGGCCGTGCCGCTGGGTGCGACCGACAGCGCCAGGCTCCAGACGCTCTCCATTCGCTGGGATGGCGCCGTCATGGGTACGACGGCATATGTGCCGGTCGCGGTGCGCAAAGCCCCGGCGGACGAACAGGTTCGTGCCGACGAGCGGTTTACGCCACCGCCCGACAGCGCGCTGCGAGTGCGCATCGACAGGGAGCGGGCGCTGTCGGGCGAGGCGGCGCGGCGTGCGCACGAGGTGCCACGGCTCTGGCATGCCTCCTTCATTCGCCCACGCACCGCACGCATTACGAGCGTGTTCGGCTCGGGGCGCAAGGTGAATGGCGTGTGGCGCACGCGGCATGTGGGGCTGGACATCGCCGGCCGGAAGGGCGCGCCGGTGCGCGCATCGAATCGTGGCATCGTGGCGCTGGTCGAAGATTTCTTCTACGGCGGCAAGTCGGTCTACCTGTACCACGGCGACGGCATCATGACCGTCTACTATCACCTGAGCCGGGTGCTCGTCGCCGTGGGTGACACGGTGGAGCGCGGCCAGATCATTGCCAGAGTGGGTGCGACGGGACGCGTCACGGGACCGCACCTGCACTGGGGCGCCCAGTACGGCGCGATCGCGTTCGATCCCACCGATCTGCTCAAACTGCCTTGAGTAAAGCGCTGCTGCTGCGCGGCGGCCGTGTGGTGACGATGGACGGGTCCCGGCGCATCGTCGAAGCCGATGTGCTCGTTGAGAACGGACGCATTGCGAGCGTTGGTCGGATGGGCAGACGGGCGGATGGGCGGTCAAAACCCACCACGATCGATTGCAAAGGTCTCGTCGTCCTTCCCGGACTGGTCCAAGCACACATCCATCTCTGTCAGACCCTCTTTCGTGGGTTGGCGGACGATCTCTCGCTCGAGGCGTGGCTTGCGACCCGCATCTGGCCGCTCGAGGCCGCGCACACGGAAGCTTCCATCCACGCCTCGGCGATGCTGGGTGCCGCCGAGCTGTTGCTCGGCGGCACGACGGCGGTTCTCGACATGGAGACGGTGCGCCACACCGGCGCCGCATTCGAGGCGCTCGAATCCATCGGCATCCGCGCCACCGCGGGGAAGTGTCTGATGGACGCGGCGAGCAATCCCCCGGCGCTGCGCGAGCCGGCAGACCAGGCGCTCAAAGAGAGCGCCGACCTGTGCGCCAAGTGGCACGGTGCGGCGGGCGGGCGGCTGCGGTACTGCTTTGCGCCCCGTTTTGCGCCGAGCTGCACCGGTACACTGCTGCGCGCGGTGAGCGATTTGGCGGAGCGGGCCGGCGCCATGATCCATACGCACGCGGCAGAAACGTTGCGCGAGCTGGACACGGTGAAGCGTGAAACCGGTCATGACGAGATTGCCTACCTCGATTCCGTCGGCATCTCGGGCCCGGGCGCCGCGCTGGCGCATTGCGTCTGGGTCGACAAAGACGGCATCGCGATGCTCGCGGGGCAGCGGACGAATGTCGTCCATTGCCCCAGCTCGAACCTGAAACTCGGCAGCGGCATCGCCCCGATTCCTGAGATGCTGGCCGCCGGTTGTCATGTCGGCATTGGGGCAGACGGCGCGCCCTGCAATAACCGTCTCGACGCCTTCGCGGAGATGCGGCTTGCCGCACTGATTCAGAAGCCGCGGCTCGGGCCCGACGCACTCCCCGCCGCGCAGGCGCTGGAGCTGGCCACGTTGGGAGGGGCTCGGGTTCTGGGACTCGGGGCTGAGATTGGCTCGATAGAAGTGGGAAAATGCGCCGACCTGATCGTCCTCGACTTGGAGGGGCCGCACGCGCAGCCGGAGGACGCCGATCTCATCTCCCGTATCGTCTACAGCGCCTGCACCGCCGACGTACGACACGTGATTGTCGACGGCCGGATCGTCGTGCGGGACGGAAGCCTCAAGACTGCGGATGTCGGCGAGATTCGCCGCAGGGCGAACGCCCAGGCTCGGGCGTTACGCGCGAAAGCGCTGAATCGTCTCTGAGAGCGCCGCCGCGGCGTCGGACAGATGCTGCGAGGTGGTGGTCAGCTCGTTGAGGGACAAGATCTGCTGGGCGGTGGCCGCCGACGTCTGACGAGCCCCCGTCGCGGCGCCGTCGGCGATCGCCGCGACCTCCTCCATCCGCCGCAACACCTCCCGCATGCGCTTGGTCTGGTTTTCCGTCTCGGCGGCGAACGTCGTGGCGAACTGCACGGTGGAATTCAAGTCGGCGAAGATTGCGTCCAGCGCGCCATGCACGGTGGTCGCGACGGTCCCGACCCCCTTCGCCGCTTCACGGCCCTTCTGCATCGCGTCCACGACGCGGTTGATCTGCTCCTGCGTCGTGCGGACCTTGGTCCGCACTTCCTCGGCCGAGCGCGCGCTCTGCTCGGCGAGCTTGCGCACCTCGCCGGCGACCACGCGGAAGCCGAGCCCATGCTGGCCCGCGCGCGCGGCCTCGATCGCCGCGTTGAGCGCCAGCAGGTCCGTCTGGCTCGCGATCCGAGTGATGCCATCGACGAGCTTGCCGATCTCGCGCGACTCGCGGTCGAGCACGCCCGCGACCTCGGACGCGTGGTCCATGTGCACCATGAGGTTCATGAGCAGCGCGCTCGCGCGTGCGACTTCCTCGCCGCGCTTGTGCGCCTGTAGCGCGATCTCGGTGATCTGCCGCTCGGCCTCCCGGGCCCGCGCGTGGAGCGTCGTGGCCAGTCCCGACGCCGCCTCGGAGTCCTGACGCCCATAGCCGATCAGCTGCCGTTGGCGCTCGGTCCCTTCGGTGAGCTGGAGCGTGGTCGTCGAGATCGACTGGGAAGACGTCTGCAGCTCGCGGGCGGCGGTGGCGAGCCCGCCCGCCATGGTTGCGAGCGCGCCGCCCTGGCGTCCGATCTCGCGAATGATGTTCCCGATCGCGGCCGTGGTGCGGTTGACGCTGACGCCGAGGAATCCCAGCTCGTCGCTGGCCGCGGCAGCGCTGCTTTCCATCTGGCGTGTCAGGTCGCCGCGCTCGATCTCGCCGAGCACGCCGCGTGCCGTCCGCAGGCGGTCGACGATCTGCACGAGCATCGGCACGAGCGCCACGCAGGCGAACACGAGCACCAGGCTTTCTTGGATGTAGAGCGGCCAGCCCCACCCGTGCCCGGCGACTTGCGACAACACCGTAACCAGCGTGAAGGCGGTCAGGTTGATGATCAGCGCACCCCACGCTTCGCGGCGCTCGAGATAGAGCGCGGCCTGCAGCGGCGCGATCAGGTACGCACCGTAGAGGACATGGCCGTTCGGTCCCATGGCGAACAACACCGCGGAAATGAGCAGGCACCCGACCGCGAGATTGAGCTGCGCGTACCAGGGTTGGAACGCCTCCCGCTCCACGAGGCGGCGCACACCGGCGTTCGCGGCCACGAAGCTCACGGCGAACACGAGAATGAACCACCACGAGATGGCGATGATGCCGGCGAGCTTGACGGCGCTGAGGAGCGCGATCCCGAATCCCACGAAGCCCCAGCGGGCGCGCGTGTTCGACAGCACGTACTGGCGCTGCTTGGCGAATCGCTCCGCGACGAGCTGATGCTCGAGACTGATCACATGCGGAACAGGTAACTGGCTTTCAAAAAGAACCCGTCGCCGGTCCGCGACAGGCGGCGGAAGCTGAACGGATCGGGCTCGCTGAGCGACGAGCCGTAGCCGAAGAAGAGCACCGTCCCCGGCGTCGGCTTGTAGGAGAACAGAAAGTCGTTGCGGAACTCCGTGTTCGTGCTGCGCCCCTGCGGGATGCTGTCGACGATCAGCTGATCGCCCGTCCGAGGGTCGCGCAGCGTATCACGCACCTGCGCGAAGTACTGTCCGACATATCGAAAGAAGATGTCCCGCGTGAGCTGATACTCGACCTTGAGCCGGGGAATGTTCGCCGTCGAGAACCAGCTGCCGTCTGCCGCGCGCGTGATCACCTGATGTGGCCATTGCCCCTCGAAGCGGAGCGACGACGTCGGCTTAAAGGCCAGCGCGACGAAGAGATTGAGTGCGCGGCCTTCGGAGGCTTCGGCGAAGATCGGACCGGACACGCGCCCGAGACTGAGATCCATCTTCAGGGTGCGGTTGGGCGTGCTGACCGCGGCGATCCCGCCCCAGAGATTGTAGAGGCCATGCGGAACCGCGAACGGCACCGGCGTGCCGGCGGCGTCGACCTGGTAACGGGCGTAGTCCGGAGGGTCGAATCGCTGATGAGCGTTGCTCCAGAGCGCACTGACGAACCACCCGCCCCGAATGTTCACCTGCAACTGCTGCGTAATGTTGCCCTCGAGGGTGCTCCTCAGATTGAGGAAGTCATCGTATCGCCAGGTCGGCTGAATCAGGACGTAGGTGGTGGCGTTCTCGAGCAGCGCCCCCGGCTTTCCATATCGCGTGAACCGATTGAAGATGCGTCCCTGCACGACGTTCACGCGATTGACGAAACCGCTCTGAGCGGAGAAGTCGCGGCTGAAGCCGACGAACTCACCGTGGTTGCCGTAGGACCGCCCGGTGAAATCGTAGAGTGTGGCGTCCCACAACGCGCCGGTACGCAGTCCCGAGCCCACGGTGTCGTGGGTCCACGATCCGGCGACCTGCAGCGACGTGAACCAGCGCTTCAGCCAGATGATGCGGGCATCCACGCCGAGCACGCGATTCGACGCGTTGCCGTCGACGCGGTCCGTATACGCGAGTCCTATGGTCGAGCTGGTGCCGAGATCGCGCCGCAGCCGGAGCAGGTTGACGATCGGATGATCCCCCGTCGCGGACAGGTTGTTGTCATCGACCGCGCCGATGTACGCGACGCCCGTTCCGCCGACCTTTCCGGTCAGCTTTGCTCCGCCGACGGGGGCGCTGATCCGCCGGGTATAGATCAGCGCGTTGGGCGTATCGAATTGCTCGAGTCCCTCGAGAAAGAACGGGCGCTTTTCGGGAAAGAACACCGCGAACCGCTCATTCACCGTCACCTGACCGACGTCGGCCTCGACCTGCGAGAAATCGGGATTTACGGTGCCCGTCATGCTGAGGTTCTGCGTGATGCCCCAGCGCACGTTCGCACCCAGCTGCGGGTCGACCACACCGTAACGATATGCGGATCCCCCAGGCGCGCCGTCCACGCGCGATGTGAACTCGGGACTCAGGTCCATCACCAGCCCACGCCGCATCCCGGTCAACCCTTTCAACGAGCCGGACTGAATGAGGAAGCTGGCGCTGGCGCGGACGACTGGAGTCCACGTGTCCTCATACGCGGTATGCTGCGTCACCCGCACGATCTGGATGCCCCAATCCTGAACCGCGGCGCTCTGGTAGCGCAGGCTCTTGAATGGAATGCGGACCTCGACCTCGAAGCCGCTCGGGGTGACTCGGCCCCGCGATTCGTAGACGTAATCGGGGTTCAGATCGACGACGCCGTCAAAGCGGCCGCCCGCGTTTCCCCCGCCCGCGGCGCCGGCAATCCCCTCACTGCGAACGCCGTCCTGTTGCGCGCCCAGCGGGTTGACGGCAAAGAGGAGCGCGCGGCGTCGATCGTTGAACGTGTCGAGCAGGATTTGAATGTTGTCGTCGGCTCCGATGTTGTCGCGGTCGGCGAGGGTCGCCCGCACCACGTTGCCGTGCTTCTCGAAGGCGCGGATGCCGAAGTAGATCGCATCGGCTGCGTAGAAGACGAGGACCTGGGTCGAGTCCTCAGCCGGCCGGCTGTCCACGGGGCGATATTGACTGAAGCCCGTGAGCAGCGCCGCCTGTCGCCACACCTCCTCGTCGAGCACGCCGTCGATGTGGACCGTGGTCTCGATCCGCGGCACGCGCACGTCGAGCTGACGGAGGTGGCCGTCGTACACTTGTTGCGTGCCCGAGGACTGTATGAGAAGGAGAAGGTAGGAAAGCATGTGACGCTAAGATAAACGCGGAACGCGGAAGTTGGAACGCGGAACAGCGATGTCAAAGTGTCAATTACGAAACGTCAATTCCCCCAACAGTTCCGCGTTCCGCATTCCGCGTTCCGACTTCTATTCGTATCTCAGCGCTACGATCGGATCCAGTGCGGCAGCCCGCCGCGCCGGCCAGATGCCGAAGAACAGCCCCACGATGGCGCTGAAGATGAACGCGATCAGAATCGCGAACAGGCTGATCGACGTGTTCCAATGGGCGAGCTTCGACAGCGCGACCGCCCCGAGCGAGCCGAGCACGATGCCGGTCAACCCTCCCGCGAGACACAGCACCAGCGCCTCAACGAGGAATTGGAACAGAATATTGAAGCGCGTCGCGCCCAGCGCCTTGCGCACGCCGATCTCTCGTGTGCGTTCCGTGACCGACACGAGCATGATGTTCATGATCCCGATCCCGCCGACGAGCAGGCTGACTGCCGCGATACCCGCCAGCAGATACGTGAACGTCTTGGCGGTGTCCTGGAACGTGGCGAGAATGTCCGACTGGTTTCGGATCTGGAAATCGTTCTCTCCGCCGGGGCGGATCTTGTGCTCGCGCCGCAACACGCGCTCGATCTCGATCATCGCCAATGTCATCTGCGGCACGCTCGCCGCATCGACCGTGATGGACCGGAGCCGATCGGTCCCCATAATGCGGTAGCGCCCGGTCTGGAGCGGGATCAGGATCTGCTCGTCCGGGTTGCCGAAGCCGCCCGCCGAGCCCTTTGCCGACAACACGCCGATGATCTCGAACGGAATACCGCGAATCTGAATTTCCTGGCCGATCATGGCGGCGGGATTCCGGTTGAACATGTCGGGAATCGCCGAGCCCAGCACCGCAAAGCGGCGGCGTCCTTCATCTTCACCCGCCGAGAACATCCGCCCGGCCGTGAGCGTGTAGTTCTTGACCGTCGCGTAATTGGGCGTCGTGGCGACGATACTGACGTTGCCGTTCTGGCCGCCGAACTTGATCTGCAGGTTGCGCGTCAGCTCCGGGGTGACGCCCTTGACGTAGCGCGCGTCGCGCGCGAGCGCGTTCGCGTCGTCCACCGTGACGCTGACGCGCTGATCGAACATGATGGCAATGCCGCCGCGGAACGATTGCCCCGGATAAATCGACAGCAGCGTCGGGCCGAGCGCCTGGAGCCGAGCCTGCACGGCCTTCTGCGCCCCGCTGCCGAGCGCCACCATGGTGATGACGGCGCCGACACCGATGATGATGCCCAGCATCGTCAGGAACGACCGCAGCTTGTTGGCGCGGATCGCCTGGAGCGCGACCTGAAAGATTTCGCCGAGCAGCATGCTAGGGCCTGGTCGGGGTGGTCTGCGGACGGTATCCTGCTCGGTCAGCCCGCTCACGACTTCGATGTAATCGAGATCGGTCAGGCCGGTGCGGATTTGCACCGGCGTCGGCTTCCCGTTCTTGAGCGTGAAGACGATGTAGCTCGACTGCTCACCGCTGCTGCGACGGAAGCCGCCGCCGGCGCCTCCCCCCCCGCCCCCGCCCCCCGCGCGCTGCATCATCTGCCGCATCGCCGCCATCGCGCTCTGCTCGGCGGGCGTCAGGTCCTGGCCCGACATGCGCTTCTGGAACGCCGATCTGATCTGCGCCTCCGTCACGCCGGGCGGGAGCTGGATCGTCCGGCCGTCGGGAGTCGTCATGGTATTCCCGCCGCCGGACGCCTTCGTCGAATCGGGCTTGCCGCCCGTGCTATCGCGCCGCGCCGTCCCGCCACCCAGCGACGCGCTGTCCCGGCTGGTTGGCGTCTGCGGCCGCACGGCCGCGAGCTGCTGCTGGACGTCATTCGGATCGAGCCCCAGCACCTGCGCCGCCGACGCGACGTCGCGCTGCGTCCGCAGCGCCGCGTTCGGCACGGCGAGCACGTTGTCCCGGCGCCCGACGTGGATCTCGACCTCGGTGTTCATGCCCGGCTTGAGCAGGTGATTCGGGTTCGGAATCCGGATCAGCACGTTGAACATCGTGACGTTCTGCTGGACGGTCGCCTGCGGCTCGACTTTCAGCACCGTGCCTTCGAACGGCCGATTGGGATATGCGTCCACCGTGATGGTCGTGAGCAGGCCCGACGACACTTTGCCGATATCGGTCTCATCGACGAGCGCGCGGATCTGTACCGTGTCGAGGTTCGCCATCTTGAACAGGAGGGTTCCGCCGCCCACGTCCGTCGACGGCGAGGAGATGACGGTTCCGAGCTCCACGTTCTTGGCGATGATCGTCCCCGCCATCGGCGCGCGCAGCTTCGTGTCGGTCATGCGGTCGCGCGCATTGTCGAGGTCCGACTGCGCGCGGATCACGGCCGCGTTGGCGTTCGCATAGTCCAGCTTGGCCCCGTCGTATTCGGTCTGCGTGATGGCCTGCGCCTTGAAGAGCGTGTCGGATCGCGCCAGCTGCGCCTTGGCGTTGCTGAGCTGGGCCTGCGCGACCTGCAGGTTCGCCTGCGACTGCGCAAGACTGTTGCGCGGGATGCGCGGATCGATCGACGCGAGCAGCTGATCCTCCTTCACGTCGTCGCCCGTCTGCACGTTCATCCCGATGATCTCGCCCGACGCCTTGGACTTCACGTCCACGGTCAGCACGGGCTCGATCGCCCCGGACGCCGATGCCGAGACCACGAGGTTGCGGCGTTCGACCGGGACCGCCTCGTAGGACTGTATGGCCTGCGTCTTATGGCAGCCTGAAATGACGGTGAGCAGCACCGCAGCCGCCGCGCTTCCCCAAAGGTTCCTATTCACGTTTAGCCGTCCGTTCTTTCGTCGCGCGCAATCTTTCCGTCGAGCAAATGGATCTGGCGATGCGCATGTATGGCAATGTCATGTTCGTGCGTCACCAGCACGATGGTCTGTCCCGCCCGGTGGAGCTCCTTGAAGAGCGCCATGATTTCGTTCCCCGTCGCCGAGTCGAGGTTTCCCGTCGGCTCGTCGGCGAGCAGGATGGAGGGCGAATTGACCAGCGCGCGCGCGATCGCGACGCGCTGGCGCTGGCCGCCGGAGAGCTCGTTGGGACGATGGTCCATACGGTCGGCGAGCCCGACCTGCGTGAGCGAGGTCGCCGCCCGGTCGCGCCGCTCTTTCCCCGACATCCCGGCATAGATGAGCGGCAGCTCGACGTTGTGCAGCGCGTCGGCGCGCGGGAGCAGGTTGAACGTCTGGAACACGAAGCCGATTTCCTTGTTGCGGATCCGTGCCAGCTCGTCGTCGGTCAGGTCGCTGACCTTCTGGCTGTTCAGCCAGTACTCGCCGGTCGTGGGTGTGTCGAGGCAGCCGATGAGGTTCATGAGCGTCGACTTGCCCGAGCCCGACGGGCCCATGATCGCCACGAACTCGTTCTTCTTGATCTGGATGTCCACGCCGCGCAGCGCATGCACCACCTCGGCGCCCATGACGTACTCGCGCGTCAGGTGATGCGTCAGAATCACGATATCGGGCGTCGGCATGTCGCCGGTGCGGAATGTCATCGCCTGGGCGGTCGTCATAGCGTCCGTCCGAGCACCGCTTCGACCTGCGCGCGGGCAATGAGGTAGTTGAAGCGGGTCTGCACCACGTTCACCTCCGCCTGCGTGAGCGCCGCCTGCGAGGTCAGGAGATCGAGGATCGTGGCCGCCCCGACGCGATAGCGCTCATTCTGCACGCGCAGGTCTTCGGTCGCGGCGGCCAGATTGTCGCGGGCGATAGTGATCTGCTCATAGGTCGTCGCCAGCGCGGCGAGCTGTTGCGTCAGTTGCGCGTTGACACCTCGCCGGGCGTCGGCAGCGGCGGCTTCGGCGTTCTCGCGAGTCACGGCGGCGTTCACTTGCCTCTGCTCACGCCCGAAGCCGTCAAAAATCGACCACGAGAGGCTGACTCTCCAGTTATGGACCTCGTTGTTCACGAGCGCGTTGTTGAACAACGTGTCCTGCCGGTTGGTCCCCAGCGAGAAGGAGAGTGATGGAATGTACTGCGCGCGTGCCGCCCACACGCTCGCGCGCGCGGCCCGGGCGGTCGCCTCCGCCTGCTCGACCTGCGGAACCGTCGAGACGTCGATGGTGCGGACGGTAGTGGTGTCGGGCGGCGGCGGCAGCATGGTGTCGGGCACCGCACGCACCGGCTGATCCGCACCGATCTGGCGGCCGAGGTTCGCCTGCGCGGTAGCGAGGTTTGCCTGGGCCTGCAGCAGCGCGATGCGGGCGTTGCCGTAATCGACCGTCGAGCGTAAGGAGTCAGAGCGCGTCGCCGATCCGGCGTGCAGCTTGTCGACCGAGATCTGCAGCTGCTGCTTCGCGCGCCGTACCTGCGACTCGGCCACGCGCACAAGCTCTTCGCTCGCGATGGCGTTGTAGAAGGCTTGCTTGGTATCGAGCTGCACGCGGAAGTGCTGTGTCACGATACCGGCTTCCGCGGCGCCGAGGTTGGCGTTGGCCGCGCGAATGTTCGCGAGCTGGCTCACCCCGGTAATGACGTTGACATTCGCAGCGAGCGACCCCCCATAGTTCGGAACCGGCGGGATCAGTTTGTTGCTGTTCGCATCGAATCGCTGAGAGCTGTTCTTGGAGGCGAATCCGCCGATTGTCACTGTCGGAAGGAAGGCGCCCCATGCGCTCATCCGTGCCGCGCCTGATGTGCTTTGCAGCCCGCGCGCTTGCACCATTCCGGGTTGGACTTGCAGGGCGCGCTGGATCGCCTCATTGAGTGTCACTTCGACTTGTTGCGCTGTCGCCGCCGGCGCCTGCGCTGCGGCGGGGGCCGCGGCCAGGATTGCCAACGTCACTGCCAACACACCCCGCATTAGTGGCTCCCCTCGGACTTCTTGGTGGAGTCGTCCCGCTCTCTACGGTGATGCTCGGCCTGATCGATCAGTTGCTGGTGCTTGGTCCGCTGCTCCGCCGTGAGCTGGGCATCGATCTCGGCACGCACGCGCGTCTTGATGGAATCGAACCGTGGCCGCACCTGCGCCCAGAAGGCGTCGGTCTCGGGCCGGTGGCGCGCGAAGATGGCGCGAATGGAGTCGCGCTGCGCCGCGCTCAAGTCCAGCTCGCGTCCCAGATAGGCGACGATGGCGTCCGGACCGTGCCGGCCGGGGCCCATGCCCCGCTCATCGCGTTCCACCGCCTCGCGGCCGCCCCACCCGGCGAGCCCGCCCGCCGCAAAGACGGCGGCCAGGAGTCCAACGGCGGCGAGCTTCGGTTTATTCAGCATGGCTCTTCTTCCTCTTTTACTGTTGCTCGACAAAGGATGCGAACACGACGCTCGCATCCGGCGGATCCGTGGCCGTGATGAATGCCGCCAGCCCGGGTCCCTCGGACGGCGCCATGGCGGCGTCGATCGATGTGGGGGCCGGCGTCAGGATCCCACGCCCGAACAGAAACCCTAGGATCAGCGCGGCGACCGCAGCGGCGATGCCGGGCCGGAACCACGAGGCCAGCACCTCGAACGTCGGGATTGTCCCGCGCTCGAGTGCTCGCTCGTATTGCTCCATCACGCGCGCGACGAACGCCGCGTGATCGGCCGTGGGCTCGAGCGCGGCCCGGAGCGCGCCGCCCAGCTCGGGATCCGGCCGATGATCGAACGACTGTGCCTCTTTCATGTCACTTGCTCCTTCCAGTCTTCCAGCAGCGTGCGCAGACGGCGACGCGCGTGAAACACTTCCGATCGCACCGTTCCCTCCGGTATTCCCAGAATCCCGGCGATTTCGGCGTGTGAGTACCCTTCGACATCGAACAAGACAACCGCGGTCCTGCGGCGTTCCGGCAGCTCGCCAAGCGCGGTCCGCAAACGCTCACCCAACTCGCTCCGTATCGCCACCGCGTCGGGCCGCGGCCCTCCACCCACGAGCGAGGGGTCGAGGGGTTCGGCACGTCGAACGTTGCGGCGGCGCCGTCGATCGGTGGCGGCATTGGCGACGATTCGCATCAGCCAGGGCCCGAACGGCCTTCGGGCATCATACTGTGCGAGTTTCACCAGTGCCGAGAGGAAGCCGTCCTGCGCCGCGTCGTCGGCATCGTCGGGATCGCCCAGCACGGCCCGGGCGACGCGTCGCGCTTGCGCGGCATAACGATCGACCAGCACGCCGAAGGCTTCCCGATCGCCGGCCAGCGTCTGATCGACTAAGTCCTTGTCCTCTGCGCTGTTTCCCATACGCGCGAGGCTGGCCGGAGGTTGAGGGGGCCGGCGGGGCGGGGGGGGCGGCGGGGCGTCAGCCGACATCGCTCTCACGGCGGCGCCGGCGCCGCGCCAGGGCAAACCCGCCGAGCCACATGGACGTCGCCAATGCCCCTCCGGCCAGTACGGTACTTGTGCTAAGCGGAAAGAGGATCAGCAGTACGCCGACCACCAGCAAGGCGGACGCGGCGACACCGGCCACCATGCGGCGCGCCCCGCCGGCCGCCTGCAGCAACGCGACTGCCACAATCGCCTGGCGCTCCCGCAGCGTCCGCTTGTGCCGTGGCGCCGGGAGATGCGCGGCGGCGGTGTCGACGAGGCGTGGGGGCAAGGGCAGGTGGCGGCGCGCCATCAAGACGATCTCGCGGCTCTGGGTCATGTCGTGCAAAAACTGCTTGGCGAGCGTCGTAGTCAGACCGTCGTGCTCGGCGACGAGGTCGAGCTCGTAATTGCCCAGCAGGCTCGAGACGTTGAGGTTGCTCGATCCCACGCGCGCCCACTCGTGATCACCGACGAGGGTTTTGGCATGAATCATGGGGCCACGATACTCGAAGATCCGCGCGCCCGCGTGCAGCAGCTCGCGGTACCCGCTCCGGGTGAAGATGCGAACGACGGGAATGTCCGACGTCCCCGGGAGCAGCAGCCGGACATCCACGCCGCTCTTCGCCGCATCCACGAACGCCGCATACAGCGGCGGCGGCGCGACGAGGTACGCGTCTGTAATCCAGAGCCGCTCGGTCACCGCGGCCGCGAGCAGCTGGACCGCGCGATAGATGCGCGACTGCCCCGGGAACCCTTCCACCACGCGCACGGCCGATGGACCGCACTCTTCGGGCGCGGGTGCGATCTCATCGTCGGGAAGGGCGCGGCCGGCGCGCGCCCACATCCGCGCGAATGCCGCCTGCAGCACGGCCACCGCCGGCCCGCAGACGTCGACCATCGTATCGCGCCAGCACGGCCGCCCTTCCGCCGCGTTCCCGGCCCACTCGTCGCCGATGCAGAGGCCGCCGGTCATGGCGCGTTCGCCGTCCACGACGAGCAGCTTGCGGTGGTCGCGGCTGAACGCCGCGATCGGGCCGCTCGTCCAGATCGGGCGAAACGGACGGACATCGACGCCGGCGCTGCGGAGCTCGCGCCAATACGCGCGGCGCGTGCCGCGACTCCCGAAAGCATCGTACAGGATGCGCACCCGCACGCCGGCTCGGGCCCGCTCCGCCCACGCCGTGGCAAAGCGGCGGCCGGTGGCATCGCCGCGAATGATGTAGTTCTCGAAATGGACGGTGCGGTTCGCGCTCGCGATCATCTCGAGCATCGCGTCGAGCGAGTCGCTGCTGACCGCGATGTGTCGGACGACGTTGCCGGGAATCGGTCGCGCCCCGGTCGCGCGATCGAGCGCCCGCGAAAACGGATTCACCCTCCGAGGCCCAACGAGGGTTCCACGAGGCGGAGGGCCTGGATACAGAACGCGATGTGCTCATCGAGCGGCACGCCGAGCTCGTCGGCGCCCTGACGGACCTCGTCCCGGTTGACGCCGCGGGCGAATGCCTTGTCTTTGAGCTTCTTCTTGACCGACGGCACCTCGAGGTCCGCAAAACTCTTTGAGGGACGCACCAACGCGCACGCGACGAGAAAGCCACACAGCTCGTCGACGGCGAACAGCGCCTTGGCCATCTGGGTGTCCCGCGGCACGCCGGAATAGGTGGCATGCCCCAATACCGCCCGCAGCACCGGCTCTGCGACGCCTTGGGAACGCAGCAGGTTGACGCCCCATGCGGGATGGCCGTCAGTGGGTGAGTGCTCCGGATTGGGAAATTTCTCGTAGTCGAAGTCGTGTAACAGCCCAACCAGCCCCCACGGCTCCGGGTCCTCACCGAACTTGCCGGCATAGGCCCGCATGGCGGCTTCGACCGCGAGCATGTGCTGCCGCAGCGAGGCCGATTGTGTGTGCTCCTGCATCAGCGACAGGGCTTCCTGGCGATTCACGTTGTATCTACCCCCCAGCGCTCACTCCACAGCGCGAGCATCAATTGCGGCCACAATCTGCGCGCGTGATTGCGGCGACCGGTCCGGTGCTCCGGGAGCAGCGGCGTGTCGAGGAGACGGTCGGCCAGGGGCGCGAGCCCCGTGTTCAACCAGCGGGCAACCGGCACGGAAAGGCCGCGTTTTCGCCGGTTGATCACGTTATCCGGAACGAGACCACGCGCCGCTTCCTTTAATATCGCCTTGGTAGTGAGGCCACGCACCTTGAGACGCGAGGGACCGGGCAGGACGAGCTCCATCACCTCGCGATCGAGGAACGGCGCGCGCGCTTCGACCGACGCCAGCATCGTGGCTCGATCGACCTTCACCAGCAGGTCGTCAGGCAGATACGTCAGGAAATCGAACCACATCGGGCGATTCAGCGCGTCGTCATGTGGGAAGCGGTCGAGCTTGCACGCGAGCTCGGCGATGACGCCGTCGGCGATCGCCATGGCCCCGAGCCAGGTGAGATGGCGCTCCATCCACGGGCGCTCGCTCGCCGCCAAGAACTGCTTGAGCATGTATTCGAGCGTCATCTTGCCGGTCGATGCCGGCCAGCGATCCACCGCCCACTGCGCGGCCCGCCGCAGCGGACGTGGGACGCGCTGCCACCGCTCGGCGTACTTGTGGCCGAGGTAGGTGGGATAGCCGCCGAACAGCTCATCCGCACCTTCGCCCGAGAGAATGACCTTCACGTCGCGGCGCGCCGCCTCCGCCAGGAGAAAGGTCGGGAGCACGGCGGGATCGCCGAGCGGTTCGGCGAGTGAACGCGAGACCACGTCGAGCGCGCGGCCGAGCGACTCGTCGTCCGCCGTGACGACATGGTGCACCGACCTGATCTGGTGCGTGACGGCCTCGGCGTACGGGCTCTCGTCGTAGCCGGGCTCCGTGAAGCGCACGGCATAGGTGTGAATGCGCTCGTCGGGGACTGCCCGCGCCGTTGCCGCCACAAGCAGCGACGAATCGAGACCACCGCTGGTGAAAATCCCAAACGGGACGTCCGACATCAGCTCCCGCTTCACGGCGCGCAACAGCGTGTCGCACAATGTGCCCCGAGTCTCGCGCGACAGCGTCGCCGGCCGGCTGGCGGCCTCGGCGGCGCTCCAGTACGGGCGAATCTCCGTGCGCTCCCCCTCGGCGATGAGCAGCGCGGCAGGCGGGAGCTTCTGGATCCCGTCGAACATCGTATGAGGAGCCGGGACGTAGCCAAGCGCGTGATAGAGCGCGAGCGCCGTGCGATTCAGGCGGCGGGGCTGGTCGGGAAACTCGAGCAGCGCTTGGATCTCGGACGCGAATCGGACCTCGCCAGCGACGTCGGTCCAGAACAGCGGCTTCTCGCCCGCACGGTCGCGCGCGAGCACCAGGCGCCGGCGCTCCTCATCCCAGACGGCAAGGCCGAACATCCCCTCGAGTCGGGCGACCGCGCCGGGTCCAAGCCGATCGTAAAACGGGACGATGGTTTCGATGTCGCCGCGCGAGCGGAACGGATAACCCCATGCAGACGCTTCGCGGCGCAGCGCCGGTGCGTTGTAGATCTCGCCGTTGCAGACCATCCAGATCTTGCCGTCGGGGCTCTGGAAGGGCTGATCGCCGGTCGTGAGATCCATGATGGCGAGCCGCCGCGCGCCGATGCGGGCGCGCTCGTGCCCCACGATGCGTTCGCCGTCCGGCCCGCGGTGGCGGAGCGACGCCGCCATCCGGGCGAGCGCGTCCGGGTACCGCAGTGGCGCGTCCCCGCGGGCTATCGCGCCGAAGATGCCGCACATGGTCCGTAGGCCGCGTACTGGCCCTCGACGGCGAGCAGCGGGAGCACCGGGTCGAGCTCGGCGCGCCGGCGCGCGTCGTTGGCGCGCACCACGAAGACGGTCGGTGTCCGGCACGTCCGCGCGCGCTCGCGCCAGTAGTCGGCCGGCTTGAGCGGCGAGGTGCTGTCGGCGCGGAACCGGTCCTGGTAGTCGACGATGAAGTTGCTCGTCAGCTCCTGCGCGCTGGCCGTGGCGACCGCAATTGGGCGCCTCAGATAGAAGGGCAGGGAGGTCGGAAATGCCGACACCCCCACCACCTCGACCTCCTGGGCGCTCCCCGCCCTCGGCCTGACATTCTGAATGACGCGAGCCAACGTGGCCGCGGAGCGATCCTCGCTGACGGCCCCGAGCAGGCGGCCGGAGACGATCGGCATCACAATTACCGTGAGCGCATACCCCATCACGGCGAGCGCAGGACGGGGATGCGCGGGTGCGCGGCCGGCATACCACACCATCGTGGCCGATACGAGCAAGGCGATCCCCAGCGCGAGCGCGGTGGGGGGAATGGCGGCGCGTTCGGCGGGCGTCAAGCTGAGCGGCACGGGCAGCCACACGGTCAGCAACGCAAGCGCGACGCCGAACGTCGCCGCGATTGTGGCGTAGGCCTTCCGCGCCACCGCGATTCCTCCGCCCAACTCGGTCGCGTCGCGGGTCAGGATGCGCGCCGCCGCCAATGCGAACGGCGGCATCAGCGGGAGCATGTACTGCGGCAGCTTCGACTGGTTCAGCGTGAAGAACAGCAGCGGCCCCAGGACCCAGCACGTCAGGAATATCGATTCCTGCGCGTGTGGGTTGACCCGGCGCGCGAGCCATGCCCAGCGCCAGTTGGTGCAGCGCGCGAGGGCCGGCACGATCCAGGGGAACGCGGCGACGGGAACGATCGGGAAATAGTACCAGAAGGGCGCGGTGCGGTGGAACCGAGTCGTCGTCACGCGCTCGAATGTCTCGCGCACGAAAACGTAGTGCGGGAATTCGGGGATGCGGTGTGCGACCGCGAGAAACCAGGGCAGCGCCACGACGGCAAACACGCCGAGGCCTGCCAGGGGGAAGAGCCGCCGCACCGGCCGCCCCGTGAGGAGCGCGTAGGGGATCAGCGTGCCGAGCGGGATCAAGATCGCCACCGGTCCTTTGGTTATTGATCCCAGCCCGATCGCGGCCCAGGCGAGCACCGGCCGCTCATCCCAGAACGCGAGAATCGCCAGTGTCGTGCAGAACGAGAGCGTGCTGTCCATGATCGTGGCGCGCGCGTACGCCAGGACGAGCGGCATCGTCGCGAGCGCGAGCGCCGCGAGCCAGGCGGCATCGGCGCCCCAGCGGCGCCGGACAAATACGACCACGAGGGCCAGCGTCGCGAGCGTGAACAGATACGCGGGCAGGCGGGCGGCCGTCTCGGTTGGCCCGAGGACTTCCATGCTCGCGGCGGCGGCCGCGAAATAGACGATCGGCTTGTCGAGGTAGGGGAGTCCGTCGAGGTGTGGCAGGACGTAATCGTTGGTCGCGGCTATCTCGCGCGCGACTTCGGCGTTGCGCCCCTCGTCGGGATCGAACAGCGGATAGCCACCGAGGTCGAATCCCAGCGCCAGCGCGGCGGCAAGGAGCAACACCGGCAGCCGCACGTAGGCGCCGAGGCGGGGGCTGGAGTTAGGAACCGGGAGCCTGGGGTGCCGAGGGAGGCTGCGCGGGCGCCGTGGGCATCTGCGACACGGTGATCGGGACGTTGGCTTTGCGCTCGCCGTCCACAGTGATCTCGAAGCGGTACTGCCCCGCGCGCGGGAACGGCACGTCGAACACCAGAACCGCCGCCGCCTCGATCTCGGTGACGCCGGCTGGCGGCTCCGCAAAGTTCACGGTGCCCGAGCCGCCCAGCAGCTCCCCGTCTGCATCATCCAGCAGCTTGATCTGCACCTGATGCTCTCCGACTTCGGTGCGTCTGCCTTTCAGGCGGAGCACCAGGTGCAAGCGCGGATGCATCGCCGGAAACTGCGGCACCCAGATGTGCTGGAAGATGCCGAGCACGGACATCTTGCCCGTCTGGTCGACCAGCGCGTAATCGGCGACGACCGCGAAATCGAGATGCATCTATTTCTTCGCCACGGCCACGGAGACTCGCGTCTTGTCCCACGTGAAGGTCAGCAATCCCGGTTCAAACGCAATCACGAGCTGCTCGACCGGAGCGGGCAGCGTTTCGACCTTCGTGTCGACGCGCACGAGATCTTGCTCGGCGTGATACTCCGTGCCCCACTGCCCGGTCTCTTTGTTGATGATGAGTTTCCAGCCGGTCGGCGTGGGCAGGGTCCAGAGGGTGTACTTGCCCGCCGGCACCGTTGCACCGCCGATCACGAGGTCGGACATGGTGCTGAACTGCGTTGCCGCATTGGCGCCGGTGCGCCACACCGCATTCCACGGCACCACGTTGCCGAAGATCTCCCGCCCGCGCTTTTGGGGCCGGCCATAGTCCACCCATACCTCGGTGCCGCTGACGCTGCTGCGTGCGGTATCGCGCACCGACAGTTGACCGAGCGGACGGTTTGCGAACATCGGACCAGCCTTTGCCATCGGCACGGAGGCAAGGCGCTGGACTTCGACCTGCAGCGTGCTGCCTTTTCCGGTCAGCCACGTAAGATGACCCTGGCGATCGAGCCCGAACGTGAAGGGTCCGACGCCTGCGAGCTGGCCATCATCGAACATGAAGACCAGTGTGTCCCCGCCGCGTTTCTTGACGTAGCCGCCGCTTGTTCGATCGGCAGAGTAGAGCGCGCTGAACCTGACGCTGTCCTTCCCGGTGCCGCGTGCCCACCGGCCCATCTGCTCCATCAGACCGTAGACATAGAACTGGAACGGGAACGTGCCGCGGGGGACCGCGAGCTTCGACGTCACGGTGCTGTCGCCGCGGGGCGACACCATGACTGCGGTGTCGCCAGCGAGATCGACAGACATCTTCGTCTCCATCGGCCCGGGCCCACCGCCGATGTTGTGGGTCACCAGCTCAAAGCGGCGAATCGAGCCGTCTGGATTCAGGTCGAACGTGTAGATGCGATGCAAACTCCGCGGCGTGCGGATCACATACTCGCCCCGCAGCCGCGTTGCGGTGCGCGCGTATTGCTCCATCGCGACCGTGTCGTTGCCGAGCCTCGTGATGAAGGATCCTGAATCCTGGACGGCAACCGCCAGCGTCAACAGCAGCGCAAGCATGAAAAGCCTCCCATCATGAGACGCGGATCGAAGTAATCTCGTCGTTGCCCTTGATTGCGTTGACGACGTCCATGCCCTTGGTGACCTGCCCGAACACGGTGTGCACGCCGTCCAGGTGCCGTTGTGGGGAGTGGCAGATGAAGAACTGACTGCCGCCGGTGTCCTTGCCCGCATGCGCCATCGACAGTGTGCCCGCGACGTGCTTGTGCGTGTTCTTCTGCGTTTCGCACTTGATGGTGTAACCGGGCCCGCCCGTTCCCACCGGCCCCTTGCCGGTCTTCGAGTAGGGGTCGCCGCCCTGGACCATGAAGTTCGGAATCACGCGATGGAATTTGGTGCCGTCGTAGAAGCTCGCATTGGCCAGTTTCTCGAAATTCGCGACGGTGCCGGGCACCTCATCCGCGAACAGCTCGACCTCGATCGTGCCCTTCTTGGTCTCGATCACCGCTTTCTTGTTCGGCATCCACACCCCTCTAGTTGAGGTTCTCCTTGACCTGCTGCACCGTCTTCATCCCCACGATCGCGCACGCGATCTCCGTGCGGTCGAGCACGAACTTGAGCGCCAGCTGCGCCGCGGTCATCCCCGACTTCTCAGCCAACTCGCGCACGCGCTGGCCCAGCGCGCAGAGCTGGGCGACGTAGGGCCGCGGCATGCGGCTGCGGATGTCGCCGTGCTCCCAGGTGCTGGCGGCGCTGTACCGTCCGGCGAGGAAGCCGTTGGCGAGCGGCTCGCGCGCGATGACGCCCACGTTCGCCGCCTGCGCCGTGGCTAGGAATGTGTCCTCGGCTTCGCGCCGCGCCAAGTTGTAGACGATCTGGACCGTGTCAGGCATGGTCGCCTGAACGGCTGCCACGCCCTCCTCGGGCGGGTGAACGGACAGGCCATAGAACCGGATTAGCCCTTCGTGCTTCATCTCTTCCAGCGGCTCCCACGTGCCCGCCCGGGAAATCAGGCTCAGGGGCGGATTGTGCAGCTGGAGCAGGTCGATGTGGTCGGTGCGCAGACGCTCGAGCGAGCGTTGCACCGCGAAGCGCAGGTATCCGGGCGTGAAGTCGAGACGCAGGTCGGGTTTGTAGAAGTCGGCGCCGACCTTGGTCGCGAGGACAACCTGATCGCGCACGTCCTCGAGCGCCTCGCCGAGTAGCGATTCGGAGTGTCCGTGCCCGTACACGTCCGCCGTGTCGAAGAAGTTGCAGCCGAGCTCGAATGCGCGACGGATCGCGCGAGTGGACTCCGCGTCGTCGGTCGGGCCGTACGAATTGCCGAATCCGTTGCCGCCGATTGCCCAGGCCCCGAAACCGATTTCGCTGACGGAGAGTCCGGTGCGGCCGAGCGTGCGGCGGTTCACGCCTCCAGCAGCCTGGCGAGCTGCTCCGGTGTGGACACGGGCATCGAGCACGTGGTTCCCACGCAGACCGTCGCGGCGGGCGCGGCCGCGATCGCGCGCACGACCACCTTCCGGGGCCGATAGGTCTGCAGCGCGAGCAAGTGCATAGCACACGCTGGCCCGTCGCCCGAGGGGCCCCTGACGTCAATGCGCGTCATCGGGTGCACCGCCCAATCCACGGCGCGCAGCAGCGTGGCACCGTACAGCGACAATTCCCGCGCGCTCCCGGCGAGCGCGGCGAGATGGCGATCGAGCCGCTCGCGCCACTCGCCCGTGTCGGTCAGCGCCCAGAGGCGCGCGAGCACGAGCGCGGCGACACCGTTGGGTGAGGGAGTCGGCGCGTCCTGAACCGGCTTGGCCCGCGTCGCGAGGTACGCCGTGCCGTTCGTTGTGGCGATGTCGAAATAGCCTCCCCCCCCTGTGCCGGCATCGGCATGGGCGGTGTCGCAGTACGTCATTACATGCGTCGCGCGCTCGAGCCAGCTCGACGCGCCAGTCGCTTCATAGGCATCGAGGAACGCCGCGGCGGCCTGCACGTTGTCATCGAGCATGCCGCGCGGCTCTGGCCTGCCCAACACGTGCGACATCCCGCGCTTCCCATCCCACGCCTCGTTCCAAATGCGCTCCAGAACCCGCAGCGCAAACTCGTTGCATTCCGGCCGATCGAGCACCGCGCCGGCCTGCAGAAATGCTCCCGCCATCATCGCGTTCCAGTTGACGTAGGCGGTCCGGTCCACGAACGGCGCCGTGCGGCGATCACGGGCGGCCTTCAGCTTCTTCAGCCCGGCGCGCAGCACCGGCCACTCGTCGTCCCTCGACGGATCCTGCTTCCACCACAGCACGTTCTTCTGTGGGTTGTGGTGCATTTCCCCCGTTTCCTGGATGTCGAACACACTCGCGACGACCGCGGCTTCGCGCTCCGTCACCGCGCTGCTCGCCTCTTGCTTCGTCCAGGTCCAGTAGTCGCCGTCATCGCCGAACGTCAGGTCGGCGTCCTGCGACGTTGCGAACGCTCCCTGGTCCTTGTCGGCCATGACCTCGAGCACCCAATCCACGATGCCGGTTGCGACTTCCTTGAAGAGCGGCGTTCCGAGCGCCTGGTACGCCGAGAGGTAGGCGCGCAGCAGCTCGGAGTTGTCGTATGACATCTTCTCGAAGTGCGGGACGATCCAGCGCTCGTCCACCGCGTAGCGATGAAAGCCGCCGCCCAGGTGGTCGCGGACGCCGCCGCGCGCCATTCCCGAGAGGGTCTTGTCGACGATCTCGCGTTGCCAGGCGAGGCCGCCTTGACCGTCGTGCCAGCGCGCGAGCATGAACTCAATCGCCGCCGGATGCGGAAACTTGGGCGCGGAGCCGAAGCCGCCGTAGCGCACGTCGAACAGGCGAGCCATCTGGTCGGCGGCGCCGCTGACGAGATCGGAGCTCACCGCGCCGGGCTTCGCCTCGTCGAGGGTCTGCACGACGTGCTCGCGAATCGCGCGGGCGTTCGTGGTCACGCGCTCCTGCTCCTCACGGAACGCGCGCGCGATCTCCATCAGCACGCGCCGAAAGCCCGGTCGGCCGTACGCATTGTTGTCGGGCGGGAAGTACGTCCCGCCAAAGAACACTTCCCCGTCGGGCGTGAGGAACGCCGTGAGCGGCCAGCCGCCTTGTCCGCTCAGCGCCTGGACGGCGCGCTGATAGCGCGCGTCGACGTCGGGCCGTTCGTCGCGGTCCACTTTGATGCACACGAAATCGCGATTCAAGACCTCGGCGACGCTCGCATCTTCGTAGGACTCGCCGTCCATCACGTGACACCAATGGCACCAGACGGCGCCGATATCGAGGAGAATCGGCTTCTGTTCCGCGCGGGCGCGCGCAAACGCCGCGTCGCCCCAGGACGACCAATGAACGGGTTGATGAGCGGCGGATTGGAGGTACGCGGACTGCTCGGCGGCCAGCTGATTGGACGGCACGAAGCCTAGTCCAGGTACCGGATGGCGGTTTGCGTGAGCAGCTCCGCGCCGATCACCAGCGACTCCTCATCGATGTCGAACGTCGGACTGTGATGCGGGGAGGCTCGGCCCCCCTTGGGTGCCGACCCAACGAAGGCAAAGCACCCGGGGACACTCGCGAGGAAGAAGGCCATGTCCTCGCCCCCCATCGTGCGCACGCCCTGGCGCACGTTGCCCGCGCCGATCAGGTCGGCGGCGACGTCGCGCATCAATGCGCTCAACTCCTCATTATTAATGAGGGGCGCGCTCAGGCGGCGGTACGCCACGCTGGCTTCGGCCCCGAACGCTGCCGCCACGCCGCCTGCCGTCTCCGCGACCAACCGCGGCGCATCCTCAAAGAAGTGGCCTCCGAACGTCCGCACCGTGCCGCGCAGCTGGGCGCGGTCCGGTATCACGTTGAACGCACGGCCCGCGTGCACCTCCGTCACCGACACTACCGCCTCACAGAGCGGATCGCGCCGCCGGGACACCAGGCTCTGCAACGCGGTGATGACATGCGCCGCAACCAGCACCGGGTCGATCGTCTGGTGCGGGGCGGCGGCATGGCCGCCCCGACCCAGGATTTCGATCTCAAACTGATCGACGGAGGCCATCACCGCCCCCGCCATGATGCCGATGGTGCCGACCGGCAGGTCGTTCCAGAGATGAAGGCCGAAGGCGGCATCGACCTTGGGTTTCTCGAGCACGCCATCAGTGATCATCGCCTGCGCGCCGTTCGACACCTCTTCGGCAGGCTGGAACGCAAACTTCACGCTGCCGCTGAGGTCGAGCGGCGCGAGGCGGCGCGCCACCTCGAGGCCGATCGCGACGTGCCCGTCATGGC
>WNFY01001123.1_pt1 | contig 32297 bp, 28 predicted proteins | sample 5400091 | NCBI WGS metagenome assembly WNFY01 (sample SAMN13153364, study PRJNA577476) | soil metagenome | isolation source: 60 cm soil or saprolite under grassland replicate 1 | place: USA:California | collected 2016-06-15 | reverse complement strand
AATGGGAGAGAAGCAGTCACTAATTCAAGCTTTGCGCAAATTGAGCGAAAAAAACCTGAGCAATCTCACACCGCACCCTCTCTACAGCGGCTTTTATTATTCGCATCCGACCCTGCTTGAACGGGAACACGCGCTGCAAGGAACGGGTTAGGTCGTGTATGCCATGCCCGTTTGCACGCGGCGGTGCACATTTTCCTTGTCATGTTGAGCGAAGCGAAACATCTCTAGCCTTTCGATGGGGCGTTGCGGGAAATAACAATCTGAGATTCTTCTCCCGCGACTGCGGGATCAGAATGACAGGCTTCTAAAATGTGAAAGTCATCGTTGTTGGTGCAGGAGTTAACGGAGTCACGGCCGCTATTGAATTAAAGAAACGCGGCCACGGAGTGATTCTGGTCGATCCGGGACCGTTGCCGCACCCCCTCGCGGCATCTACCGACATCAGCAAAGCCGTTCGCGCAGCTTATGGAGCGGATGAAGACTACGCCGATCTCGCGGAACGCTCGATTAAACTCTGGCGGAAATGGAACGAAGAATTCGGAATTGAGTTGTATCACGAAGTCGGCGTGATGTTCGTTCGCCAAGGCGAAATGAAGCCGGGCGATTTCGAATACGAAAGTTTCAAAATACTGCAACGGCGCGGACACAAGGTTGAGCGGATGAATTCAGCGCAACTGTGGAGGCGATTTCCAGCCTGGAATCCAGAGTTGTTCCGAGACGGTCTTCTTGAAGTTGAAGCAGGCTATGCAGAAAGCGGCCGCGCGGTCGCGACGTTAGTCCAACGCGCAGAGTCTATCGGCGTCGAGCTACGAAGCAGCAGCCGTTTCGCTCATTTGGACGAACACGATCACCGCGTTAAGGGAATCGTCCTCCACAACGGAGAGCGCATCGCAGGCGATTGTGTCGTGATGGCCGTCGGCGCGTGGACGCCGTATCTGCTGCCTTTCACGAAAAAGTTTTTTCGCGCCAGCGGCCAGCCGGTTTTCCACTTGAAACCTCCGCGGCCCGATCTCTTCACACCTGAGCGTTTCCCTGTCTTTGGCGCGGACATCACGGCGACGGGCTACTACGGATTCCCGCTCAATCGTGATGGCGTTGTGAAGATCGCGAACCACGGGCCGGGACGTGAGATGTCGCCCGAATCTCCCCAACGCGCCGTTACTTCTGAGGAAGAAGAGAACCTGCATAAGTTTCTATCATGGGCATTCCCCGAGCTCGCCGATGCGCCAATTGTTCATACGCGCCTGTGCATGTATTGCGAAACGCATGATGGGAATTTCTGGATCGCGCCCGATCCGGGACGCGACGGACTCGTGATCGCTACAGGTGATTGCGGACATGGATTTAAATTTGCCCCCGTGCTAGGCGAAATTATCGCCGACGCGGTCGATGGAAAATCCAATCCGATCCTGGAAAAATTTCGCTGGCGACCAGAAGTGTCGTCGGGAGCCGGGACTGACGTAGCGCGCTTCCGAGGCGACCACGATCAACAGGATAATCGATCTCACAGTCATTAAGTGGGCACCTGCTATGCTCTACGTGCAATCCGACTAAACAAATGATGAATCGACTATCACAATTTTGTACGCTCGCCGCGACCCTCGTGGCTTTGAGCGGCTGCAGCACTATGACCGACCTGGTCACGTCGAAACTACCGGAGAGTCATTCCGGCCGGCCCACAATCGTCGTGAGCTTGCGGAACCAGGAAGCCTATATCTACCGCGCCGGGTATATAACCGCGTCGTCCCGCATATCCAGTGGTCGGGAAGGATACCGCACGCCGACTGGTCGTTTTCAAGTCATTCGCAAGGACGAAGATCATCGCTCCAGTCTCTATGGTGATTACGTTGATGACTCGGGCGGGATCGTCAAGGCCAACGTCGATAGTAGGCGAGACAGCAGACCGCCGCATTCGCACTTTGTGGGCACCCCGATGCCCTACTTTCTCGAATTCTCGCCGGGCTACGGATTGCACCAGGGCTACCTGCCAGGGCTACCCGCATCACATGGATGCATTAGAATGCCCTATTGGAAAGCACGCCAGTTTTATGACGCCGCGCACCTGGGGACACCGGTGGTGGTAAAACCTTAAGATAAAACAAACGCCGCAAAGCCCCAGTCGGTCAACAATCTTCGCGCTTATCGGCCAGCGACTATGCGGCGATACAACGATTCGTACTGAGGAACAACACGATCTGCTGAGAACCTTTCGAGCACGCGAGCGCGACTCTGTTCACCCAGTTCGCGGGCCAAATTCGGAGATTCGACCAACGCGTCTAACGCGGCAGCAGCCGCAGTTACATCGCCGAAAGGATGCAGGGAACGAGAGTCACCTAGAACTTCTGGAATACCGCCAACGCGAAAGGCGACGACGGGTTTACCATAAAATGCCGTCTCGAGAATGCTCAAACCAAAGCTTTCGTATTCGGACGTGTAGAGTCCGGCATCCGCGGCCTCCAAATACTCTTCCACCGTAGCTGCGTTCTGGCGAACAATCACGCTGTCGCGGAGAGCCAATTCATCCAGCAGTGGCTCATAGGGATCAAAAGGGCCGCCTGCCAAAATGAGCAATCGAAGGCGCGCCCGATTCTTGGACATGGCGACCGTGCGTAGCAGCAGATCGATGCGCTTGACCGGTCGCAAGTTCGACATGTGTAGCACAAGAAATTTGTCGGTTACGCCCAAATCGCGTCGAACTTCTTCGCGGCTTCTCTTCGGTTTATTTGGGGTGAAGAAATTTGGAATCACGTCGATCGTTCGTTTCAGAGAAAAGATTTCCTGGGTTTGATTCCGAAGATTTTCTGAAACTGCCGTCACCGCGTCGGAATGCACAAGAGCGTGCTCGATGGCGGTGCGGTAGTCGGGATCCTGCCCCAGCAAAGTGGTATCGCTTCCGTGCAAGGTTGTGATGATGCGCGGAGCTGACGGTCCTACAATCTGCGAGGCTAAACACGCGGCCAGCGCGTGTGGCACTGCATAATGAACGTGAAAAAGATCGAGTCGCTGGGAACGTGCCACCTCCGCCATTTTCACTGCGAGCGGCAGAGTGTAATCGGGACACGGAAACAAAGCGTTGTCCGCAAACTCGACTGGATGGAAATGAAGGCCCTCCTGCGGTAAGTCTAGTCGAACGGGTAGAGCATAACTGAACAAGTAAACTTCATGACCGCGGCGTGCCAGTTCTGAGCCGAGGGCCGTCGCCAAAATCCCACTCCCGCCAATCAACGGAAAACATGCAATCCCAATTTTCAGTGGCCCCGATTCCATCACAATTCCGTATACGCTCTGTCGAAGTCAGAAATTTCGTCGCGCTTGATGAATTTCACCAGGGGAGCATCTGTCTTGTTGATGTAATGCTGCTCGCTTGCACCGGCGACGTAATGGGTGCACCGAATCACCGACTGCATCCAATGGAAACGCGTATCGCGGGTCGGGCTGATCTGCTCAGGACCGAATTCTCCTCCGGGAATCTCCACAAAGCGATCGCCTCCTTTGTGTAGCAACAATTTCCCGTCGCGGTAGCGTGCGCGGACGATCTCTCCTTCGTAACGCTGATCGACGAAATAGTCTGAGACCGCCACAGCGCGCGCTCTGAAGTCGGCTGCACTGGATCGCTCTACCCTTACACCTTCCAGCAATCCCATTCGCCTGTACATTTCGAGGCAAAAATCGGCCACATTCGAGCATTTGATCTCCTTGAAGTGTGCGACCAGAGACTGTCCAACATAATTTGGAAGTTGGCGCGAAGTTTTCTCCTGCCATTCTGGAAGAACACGTTTGGCGTACAGAGGCGAAAACTGCTTTTGGATCCGATTTTTGAACTGAAAGTTTAGGGCTACTTCCTGGTTGCTGTTTCGGTCTCGTAAAGTGGTAATCGTCTCGCGCGGGTCGTGATCGCTGTCGTGAAAGAAAAAAACGATTTCTCCCCCAATCTCCTTTTGAATACGCCGGGCCGCCAGAATCTTAGCGAACAAGAATCGCTTTGGAAAAAATCCGCACGGTTGCTGGCCGAAACAAATAATCGGGTGATCCATCGTCCAGAATGATTTTCATACTCCGGCCGGAGCTTCCCTACCGCGAAAAATAGTTTGCTGCAGAACCGGCGCGAAAATCAGTACGGCCGCGCATCCAATAAAATTGTACCAGAGGTAGCCGATATTCGTTGTAGCGAACAGGACAAACACAAGCGTTTGTGCAAGGAGCGCCGCGAAAAACACCGCCGAGCCGGTAACACGACGGACAAAGAAACCTGCCAGAAAGAGCCCGAGGATGCTGCCATAGAACACCGAGCCCAAAATGTTACCCGCCTCAATCAGGTTTTCGACCAAACTGGCAAACGAAGCGACGACGATGGCGATCAAACCCCACGCTGCTGTCAGCGCTTTCGCTGCGACCACGTAATGATGGTCGCTCGCGTCGGGGCGAATTAACGGGCGATAAAAGTCGATCGCCGTGGTGGAACCGAGAGCATTCAGAATTGCTGACGTCGCCGACATGGTCGCGCATAAGATCACTGCGATCAGTAATCCGACAATTCCGTGCGGCATCTGTTGAAGAATAAAAGTAATAAATACGTAATCCGATTCTTTGCTTTTTGGATCCGCGCCCGCTTGCTCGAGAACTGCCTTGGTTCGATTGCGCAACTCATGCGCCTGCGCGTCGAGTCCGCGGAGCCTTGTCATGGCCGCATCACGATCGTTTTCCAGATCACTCGACGATGCGCTGGAAACAGCGCGAATAGCAGCACGTTTCTGCGTGAAGACATCATCGAATTGCGTTTGCAACACCGCTAATTGCTGTGAATAGCCGTTCGCCGCCGCTCGTTGGTACGCCGGTTCATTGAAATACAGGGGCGGCTTTTCGAATTGATAGAACATGAAAACAATCGCGCCGAGCAGGAGAATGAAAAATTGCAGTGGCACCTTCACCACGGCGTTGAAGAGCAATCCGAGGCGACTCTCTTTGAGCGAGCCACCCGCGAGATATCGTTGCACTTGAGATTGGTCCGCTCCGAAATAGGAAAGCGCGAGAAAAAAGCCGCCAATCAAGCCGGACCAGAATGTGTAGCGCTTATGGGGATCGACCGAGAAATCGACCGCCTCCAGTTTTCCCATTTTGCCAGCGACCGAAAGGGTGCTTTCAAACGACAGATCGGGCGATAGCCGGTAAACCGCGATCGCAAATGCAATCGCCATGCCGACCAAAATCACGATCATCTGGTAGCGTTGGGTGATGCTGACAATCTTGGTTCCACCCACCACCGTGTAGATAATGACCAGTCCGCCTGCGAGCCAGATGGTCAGGTTCAAGCGCCACCCGAGCAAGGCCGAGAGAACAATGGCCGGTGCGTAAATCGTGATTCCAGCGGCGATGCCTCGTTGCACAAGAAACAGGAACGCGCCGAGCAACTGCGTCTTCTGATCGAATCGCTGGCCGAGGTACTGATAAGCCGTGTAAACTTTTAGACGCTGATAGATCGGAACGAAGACGGCGCACACAACGATCAGCGCGAGCGGCTGTCCAAAATAATTCTGAATAAAACCTATGCCGCTCTCATAGGCCTGGCCCGGCATGGAAAGAAACGTGATCGGGCCTGCCTGCGTTGCGAGGACGGAGAGTCCAATCGTGGCCCACCGAATACTCGCATCGCCCTTGAGGTATTGACCTAACGAGGCACTTCCGCGGGTTCGCCAAAGGCCATAAAGCGGGATCGCCAGAATTGTGGCGATGAGAACGAGATAATCCAGCCGGTTCACAAAAACCGGACGGTGAAGAGGTAGAGAAGCACTACCTCCACTGCAAAAAGGGAAAGCGCCAGGCCATAAGCTTTGCGCCAGGAACGCGCATCTGCCTTGTCATCCCCTGCGTTCATTTTCCCAGTGACAACATGTTCGCGAATAACCGGTAAGCTCCCGGGACGCCGGCCGGCAATTGCCGAAACCAGGAGTAGCTCGTGTAGATAAAGAAACCTTTGCCTAATTTTGCAACCAGCAAGCCACCATCGAGTGGCTTTTCCTTTGGATCGTTACACGACAGAATCGCGGTCCAAGCGGGGTCCCACTTTTTTGGAAAGTAAAGTCCGCGTTCCTGCACCCATCCTTCGAAATCTTTCGACGTAATCTTGTTTGGAGTGGTCATGAGCTGATGATTCGGCGCCAGAACACGCATCTCTGCGTTTTCGTCAGTAACGCGATCGCGGGAGATTTCCAGCGGATACGGCCCGAGTTGGTCAGTCTTGAGATCCGCCAGCGTGTTGTACTGCACGATCACAACTCCGCCAGCCTTTGCGTAGGCGAAAAGTTCCGGTAACCAATTGAAAATTCGATCCTGCGTGTTGTACGCTCGGATCCCTAGCACGACGGCAGAGAACTGTGCGAGGCTTTGCGCTGTGATATCAGATTCGGTCAGAATCTTCACTGAGTACCCAATCTCTTGGAGACTTTCTGGAACATCATCGCCAGCACCGGGTATGTAACCGATGCGATCGCCTTTTTTGCGAATGTCAGCCCGGACAAGCTTTACTTCTGCAGGCGGCATGAGCGTTTGGACGCCGATGTGCGGATAGGAAATCCGCACGCGCTCGAACGAATAGTCGCGCCCGTCGATCGAAATGATGGCTCGCAACATCCCTTCGCTATTCTGATCTGGTGGCTTGACGGTAAACGTCGACACCGTCTCGGCATTGGCTCCCTTCAAATCTATAGGCACAGATGGCGGATCGACTCGCCATCCCGACGGCACAGCTAGTTTAAGTTCTCCTTTCACAGGACCGGTGGCCGCGAAGACATGAACTGCTACGGGTTTCGGTTGATTCGTCGGGAATACCAACGCGCCGTCCCCGATCTTGGTGAAAACGGGTGGCGCAATGACCAACGATCGTCGCAACTCGCCCGCTATCGGGTCAACCGTGCGGTACTTCCCGTCGACAGTGTGACGGAGTTCCTGCCCGTTGATTTGAAGGACAATCTCTACCGGAAGATTGGGCGGATTTTCCGGCAGACCGATAAGCTGTTGATCATCTACAGCGAAGGTACCAAGCGTTCCTGGTTTACGAAGCCAATAAGGCTGGGAATAAGGAGTGTTCTCCGGGATCCTGCAAGACAGATCCTTCGTTACGAGTTCGTTTGGTGGAAGCGCCGCATCAATTTTCATCGAGTCGCCGGTGAGCGAACAACGTGCTTCCTGCAGTGTGACTGGAATATCGCACCGGTTAATTGCCTCCAGCTTTATCGTTACCGTTTGCCCTGGCGTGACGGTTTCATTGGTTGTCGACGCTTCGATATGCAAGCCGAGACACGCGGCGATAATCTTACCCAATTCGGCTTTTTTCTCAGGGACCCAGGAGTCATCCTTAATTCCGCTCATCGCCTGCCTTAGCTTTAATAACCCAGGCACCGAAGCAGCCGGATCGGCTGGACGGAACTGAGAAATGATCTGACGAATTTCGTTAGCAGCAGATCCTGAATTCGGAACACGCGACCAGGTGGTATCGATGCCCTCGAAAAGCGCAGTCCTCATGGGCTGCCCTTCCAACAGTTTGAAATATTCTTTTCGCGCTCCGCGTCGTGGCGGGCTTCCTACACCCTGGCTCTTGTGCATGCTCAGACTGGCTGCTGCGATTTCCGTGTACGCTTTCCCGAGAAGCGGATTGTAATCGCCTGCTTCCAAAACGGTCAGACCCGTCGGATCAAAAGGAAGGTTTCGGTTCGAGAAGAAAAATGGAGATGTGTTCCAAACCAACCGCGTCGGCTGCCACGGTTTTACGAAAGCCAGCTGCTCTGGAAAACGATTTGGGTCACCGGCAGCCGAGAATGCTTCCCGCGCCAGAATAGCTGACGCGGTGTGATGGCCATGCGTCAGTTGATCCTCCGGACTAAAACGTGTCACCATCACGTCTGGCCGGAACTTTCGGACCACCCAGACCACGTCGGCCAGAATTTTGTCGTGATCCCAGATGCGCATGCTCTCGTCGGCTGTCTTGGAAAAGCCGAAATCGATTGCTCGCGAGAAGAATTGTTTGCCATGATCGATGCGACGCGCTGCCAACAATTCCTCTGTTCGAATAATGCCGAGCCGCTCACGCAGTTCCGGTCCAATCAAATTCTGCCCGCCGTCACCGCGTGTAATCGATAGATAAGCGGCGTCGTACAGTGAGCCGTTCGACCACAAAGCCATGAGATTTGTGTTTTCATCGTCAGGGTGAGCCGCAACGTAAAGAACCCGACCAAGCACGTTGAGCTTCTGTAGTGCGAGCTGAATCTCGCCAGCGTCCATCTGGTCGGGAGTCAGCAACGGCGGCGCATCGGCGGAATTAGCCGTGCCCGCGATCGCGAGCATCGCAACAACAAGTGCAGCGCGCCAACAGCGCTTAATGCTGTGGTACATCACGCGTAGCGGCGCACTTTCCGATGAGCGTCCCATCTAGGCTATCGTCCCAAGTCCGAGATAGCCGCGTTACTTATTGATATCCTGCTTCGCCTCGAGCCGAGCGATGAGCCCTTGGATAGCCTGCTTCTGTGCATCACTAGGAGCGGCATCTTGCGCCTGCTTCACATCTTTTAGCGCGCCGGAGAAATCACCAGCTGCAGATTTAATGCGTGCTTGAGCCAAATATCCAAACACTCCTTGTGGAAACCGCTTGGCCACTTCTTTGAAGATCTCCATTGCTTCAGTTCCCTTTTTCTGATTCTGCAGCTGTCGACCATATGTATATAGTTGTGGTGCAGTGGCCTTCTGAAGCGCCTGGTCCCAGGTTTTCTTCGCCTCATCCGGCCGATTCAGCCCTTTAAGAATATCCGCTTTGGTGCTGAGATTTTCGAACCTCTCCTCATTCTGAATTGAGAGATCGGCCCAACGCAGTGCTTCATCCAGATTAGTCTTTTTGGTCAAACAAAATTGCGCCGCTTGGTCTGGAGCTTGCCAGGCAAACTGGCCTGCGCCTTTCATTTGAGCTCGAATATTCTGCAACGTTTGATCCGCATCGTTGATAGAGACGGTGAAAGGAACGCCTAATTTTTCCCATTTCAGCGTCACCGCCGTTGAATCTGGTTTCAAATTTTCAAATTCGTATTCAAGCGCCTCTTCCGATTGATCGAGGGGCTTCGGTTTCACATTTACGCGCAGCGCATCGTCTTTCTGATCATAGCTGTAGCTCCCCCACCCGGTGTTTGTTTTGGAAAAAATAATCGTCCACGAATCAGGATTCGGAATCATGTGCAGCCCATAAGTTCCCTTGTCCAACGGCTTGCCCTCCACAGCAACTGGATCGCTGAATTCAATCGTCGTGTTTTCATTAGCGCCCGCGCGCCAGACTTTGCCATAAGGAACGAGGCCGCCCCAAATTTTTCGCCCGTTCACCAGTGGGCGATGGTAGTTGACCGTGATATCCGTCAGGGCGATGCGCTGTTTTACCTCGGCAGCCTGGCTGACGTCAGGCATCTTCAAATCGCTTTGCGCGGAAACAGTCCCGCAGAGTCCGAAAATGACCAGACAAAGAGCAAATGGCTTCAGCGTAAGTGTTTTCATATTGTGGCGATTACCCTTCCCAGATTTTCAGCACTCCGCTACCAGATAATTGCTAATTTTTCTTTCGCGTCACCGGTCGAACTGGGTTCCGCCTTGGGAAGTAACTGTCTTGTGGCTGAGGCTTTGCTTGAAATAACTGATTTTTGTCGCAAATCTTGCGCTAACATAGAGCAGAAACAGATAGGGAGGCGTATAACTTTATGAATAACGGTCCAACACTCAGCATCGGCGCGACTGGCCACGACGTGCGAAGACTTCAACGTATCTTTGTGATGACCAAGGTGCTCGCTCCCAGCGGTATCACCGGCACCTTCGACGCGACGACGCAGCAAGCCGTCAAAGATTTCCAACAAGGCGCGGGTTTGACGGTTGACGGAATTGTCGGACCACAAACATGGCAGGCGCTTCCAGCCGACCCAAATACTCCGACATTGTCCCGAGGCGCCTCGGGCGATGCTGTGACTGGTTTACAAAAAGGTCTCAAGAAGTATTCAACCCCCGCGACCGATCCGGGGACGGTGGACGGTGATTTCGGTCCCAAAACCGAAGCCGCTGTGAAAGCATACCAACAGGATCGAGCTGTCCACGTGGACGGAATCGTCGGCGATCAAACGTGGTGGGCTCCGGTTGGCGCAGCCGGGGCTACTCTTGCCTCACTTTCCGGACTTACGACCGTGTAATTTAAGCAGGCAATGAAGCGGCATTCAGAACTGTCGCGCATGATCGGGTAGCGCCCGCTGATGCGGCTTAGTACACTGGCTAACAAGTAATCTGCGACTCCGAAAGAGATCGTTTGCTTCGCTCAGGATGATATTTGCGCCTTTGGCGCCGCTTCTTTTTTTGGTTGGCGCTTGACCAGCGTGATTTGCTTAATGCGCGCCGAATCGGATGGACTCCAAGTCGCCACATCCGGATCGTCTTTAAACGCATTGTGAACGAGACGCCGCTCGTAGGAATTCATCGGCTCGAGCTGAAGCGAACGGCCCGTAACGCGCACACGTTCGGCCAATTCCCGGACCCGTTGCACGATCCGGTCTTCCCGCATGGAGCGGTAATGCTCGCAATCCACAATTACTTTCTCAGCATCCTTGTCCCTGGCTTGCAACAGCCGGTTAAGCAAAAACTGAATGGCCTCGAGCGTTTCGCCGTTGCGCCCAATCAAGCGACCGCTTTCCTCGGTATAAATCTGCAGCGTCGCGTTGCCTCCCTCATTCCTGGTCTCCTCGATTTGCACAACGAAACCGAGATAACCCAGAATGGTGTCGAGCAGATCCTTTGGCGTCATCATCGTTTCTGTTTCCCCGGCGGCGAAACTTTTTCCAGTGTTGGCATGGGTTGTCGTTTGTTCTGATAAAATTGCAAGATACTGAAAAGATTCTGTGCGGTGTAATACAATGCCAGAGCCGCGGCAAAATTGTAGCAGATAAATAGAAAGATCAGTGGCGTGAACATCATGATTCGGCGCTGGGTGGGATCACCCGTTTTTGGCGTCATCGCCATGAGCCAAATCTGCGTCGCAGCCATGCAGAGCGGAATGATATTCACCGGCCAGCCGAGCAGCGGCAGGTGCGCTATCGTGTCCGGCTGGGAAAGGTCTTTTACCCAGAGAAATTTAGCATTTCGCAATTCCACCGCCTGCCCCAGCATTTTGAAAAGGCCGAAAAAGATCGGGATTTGAATCATCATGGGCAAACAACCTCCGACCGGATTGATGCCGTACTGTTTGTAAAGCTTCATCAGCTCCTGGTTCATCCGCGTCGGATCGTCTTTGTACTTGTCCCTCAACTCCTGCATTTTGGGATTGAGCGCGGCCATCTGGCGCATGGACCGGTTCGCCCGGTTTTGGATCGGCCATAGCGTCAGCTTGATAATCGTAGTGAGAGCCAGAATGGCGAGGCCATAGTCGTGCAGCCAGCTGTTGAGCAAGTTCATGAAGTTGAGCAAAAACTGGCAGACGATCTTGAACATCCCGAAATCCATCACCTCGGCTTCGTTATGCGGGAGTTGTGCGAGACGATGGTAAAGTTTCGGCCCGGCATAGATTTCAAAACGCGCGCTGTACGTTTGCCCGGGTTGCAACTGAAATCCCGGCATGCCAAGCGCTGCCTCGATACCGAGTAACTTCTGGTCCGGCGATCGTTCGACATCGAAACTTCGCCCCCATACCCCAGTGGCCTTGGCAGTAAGCGGTGCAAGCAGCGTGGTGAAAAACTGATTACTGACCGCAACCCACTCCGCACCGGCGATATTCTCCTGGTAATACGGTCGCGCGGCGCGCTGGCCCAGCCCAAGAAATCCGCCGCTGCTGCCAAACCAACCAACATCGATCCCTTTTGCTCTTCCATCGATGCACCAGACGAGCCGCGTGTAGGAAGGATAATCCTTGGGATGAATTGGCGCCGCCGATCCGAGCGCCACAAAATAACCACCACTTTGATATGGTTTGGTCCCCCGGTTTTCGAGATCGACGTCCATGTCGATCACGTAGCTGTCTTTGTTCTCCGAGGATTTTTCGAAGGAGAATTTCTTTCGAACGACAACTTGCTCGTCCGTAGTGCGCTCAAATTGCACAACCGAATTTGATTCGGTCGATGCACTGAACTCAGGAAGCGTTGGCGCTGATGGCTGCTCAATGATTGCGCCAATTGGCGCGCTTTGCGCCGAATTCAGGACAACGCGCTGCCCTTTCTCGGCGATTTGCCTCAGGAGAACGGCTTCCTTGATGCCACCTCCGCGATTCGTCAGGCGAAGCTCGATATCTGAATTTCGCAGCGTTTCGATCTTCTCGGCAAAGCTCGAAACCGGCTCGGTGCTCTTCGGCGTGGCTTCCGGGACAGCCGGCGGTGGGGAAGATTCAGAAACCTTCGGGGTCGCCGTGGGCGACGCTTGCCCCGACGCAACGTTGATCGGCGCGGGCCGCGGCGGCATCTGTTTCGCTACGTAAATCTGCCACGCCACGAGTCCGATTACACAAAGGATAACGACAATCCACGCAGTTCGATCCATAACAAATTCGGTTTCGCCCGATCACACGCAACGTCCCAGGTCAGCCCGTCCGGGTCAGACTGGTCGCCTGACATCCGTCAGTCGGCGTCGGGACCGGATCATAACCGCATCCGCCCCAGGGGTGACATCGCGCGAGGCGTCTTAATCCCAGCCAGCTTCCGCGGCCGATGCCGTGTGTCTCTACCGCTTCCAGAAAATACGCCGAGCACGTGGGCGCAAATCGGCAGCCCGAATCGGGTCCACACAGCAAACTGAGGAACGGCGACAGCGTGCATTGGTAAACGCGAATCATGGAACGAAGCAGCCAGAGCATCACAGCAGAATAGAAGCGCGTCTTGCGAGACGCAACCATTCATCTTCCAAGGCGCGATAGCTCGCGGTCGCAGCGTCGCGCCTCGCAACAATCACAATCCAAAAGTCTTGTCGCAAATCATGCTGGTGCCGGCGGAGAATCTCCCGCAAACGGCGGCGGACGCGATTGCGAGCGACTGCGCTTCCGAGGCGGCGAGAGGTAATGAAGCCGACGCGGGACAGGCCGGAATTCTCGACAGCCACCGTGCTAAGCATCAGCAGTTTGCCGCGCCCCACCAGCCCGTCTCGTTTTACGCGCTCATATTCTGAAGCCCGCGTCAGGCGGCGCTGCTTTGGAAATGAAAGCGAACTCAAGCGATTCATATCGGTTGTCGATTCTCTACCATACGCGGAACAGTGTTGGAGGGCGGAGCTCTGCGACGCCAATGCTGGGCTCGCGAAGTTCGCCCCCAAATTACGGACGAGCATCTGTACAGCAAAAGTCTTCTCCCTGAAGATTTCGGGAGAAGACTTCGCGAAGGAAGAAAGCCAGAGTTTACGGAGTAGGCGAGGCCTCAGCAGGAGATTCGGTTGTCGTCGCCGGAGATTCCGTCGTGGTCGCCGGAGATTCGGTTGTTGTAGTTGTTGGAGGACTCGTGGCTGCCGGGCTTGCCGCGGGTTCGGTTGTCTCGGTCTTTTGCTCGCACGCCGCAAGGAGCGCGGCACTGGCCAGAATGCAGATGTATTTTTTCATAGTGTTAATTGGAAGAGGCATATTGCTTTAACAGATTAATCGGGGCAAGGCAGTTTTTGATCGCGTTCGATTCCTGTTTTTAACAGCAAATGCTTGATAAACGCCGATTAAAGCGGGGCCTCGTATTTGAGGCCGTGCGCCTCCGCTACTGCCTTACAAGTAAGCCGCCCGTCGCGCGTGTTAATGCCGCCAATAAGGGCCGGTTGTTTTTTACAGGCGCCTTCGAGACCGAGATCGGCGAGCAATTCCACATAACGAAACGTGACGTTTGTGAGCGCCTGAGTAGCCGTGCGCGAGTACGCCGCGGGCATGTTTGCCACGCAATAATGCGTAACGCCTTCCTCGACATAAACTGGATCAAGGTGCGTAGTGGGTCGCGATGTTTCCGCACAGCCCCCTTGATCAATGGAAATATCCACGAGCACGCTGCCCGGCTTCATTTTTCGCAGCATCTGGCGAGTGATTAACTTCGGCGCCTTCGCTCCGGGCAACAGCACAGCGCCAATTAGTAAATCGCAATCTGCCATTAAATCGTACAAGTTCGCCTCGCTTGAATACAGCGTATTGGTGTTTTCCATTGCGAGATCGAGATAGCGCAAACGTTCCAGATCGATATCGAGGATCGTCACTTCTGCGCCCAGGCCCGTGGCCATGCGCGCCGCATTCACACCAGACGTCCCGCCGCCCACGACTACGACTCGTCCAGGCAGAACCCCCGGCACACCGCCCAACAGAACTCCGCTGCCGCCATTGTATTTGGCGAGAAAATTCGCGCCCATCACCGCTGACATGCGACCCGCGATCTCGCTCATCGGCTCGAGCAGTGGCAAACGATGATTGATCTGAATGGTCTCATACGCCACTGCAGTGACACCCGACTTCAGCAGCGCCTCAGTAAGAGATTTGCTCGCCGCCAGATGAAGATACGTGAAGAGGATTTGTCCCTTGCGCAACAATGGAAACTCCGCCTCAAGCGGCTCTTTCACTTTCACGACCATGTCGCTCCGCACGAAGACTTCTTTCGCTTGATCGACAATCTCAGCGCCGACTTTGATATACTCATCGTCCGGATAACCCGAGCCAATGCCGGCGTTCCTCTGTACAACGACTGAATGACCGCGCCGAGTAAGCTGTCTCGCAGCCGACGGCAGCAGGGCGACGCGTTGCTCCTGCTCTTTAATTTCTTTCGGGACACCAATGATCATTAAGGAAGTGAAAAGTGGCGAGTGACGAGTGACAAGACAAGACAAAAACGCCTGCGACTCGTCACTCGTCACGCATCACTCGTCACTTTTATTTAGTTCAGCGATGGGTCGTCTGGCGCCGCAGCCAGCATTTTATACCACGGTCCCAGGCCGCGCATGATCTCGAACCACAGGTTCGGAAGGCGATCAAGTTTAAGCACCGAGGGATTGGCCTTTTGAAGAAGCCACGCTTTCTGCTTCATCTCGGTTTCAAGTTGGCCCGCTCCCCAACCCGCATAGCCCACGAACGCGCAAACCGTAATGATTTTCGTTTGGTCTAATTCGTCGCTTGTTTCTTTTAAATCGACATTGTGATTGAGTTTGAGTCCTCCGCTGTGGTGCCATTCGAACGCCGCAAACATCAATTGATTTTTCCCAACAGGTCCGCCGAGAAAGACGGGCACCTCAGCAAGGCCCGCTGGCGGCGTCTCGGTCACCAGATCCGCTACCTGTCTGTCCAGCGGCCGATTGATGATGACGCCAAGAGCACCCTCGCCCGGGTCGTGCTCGGAAATGAAAAGCACGGTGCGCCGGAAATTCGGGTCGAGCATATTCGGATGAGCGACCAGCAACGAACCAGCAAGGCTGCGCGAGGATGCCTCATCTTCAAAATCACGCATCTGAAAACTAGAAACTGCGACACGCGCTTCCGCAAGCTCGGGTCGGCGACAATGTCGCGGCGCGGCGAAGCAAAACGCATCTTGGAAATGACGAAATCCCAATTGCTTCTTTTCGGGTTTCGTCATTCGACATTCGCCTGCCGCGCCGTAGTTGCACGAAGGCGGGTGCTTCGTCATTCATTTCATCGGTCAATTTTGCTACGTCCTGAGTGTTGAATTTTTTCAGATAAAATTTGTTGCGATCTGCTGGAAGCTCGTTTAGTAGGCTCGAAGTTTTTTACGATTGTTCTGGGGGGAACAGCCGCCCTTCACGCCTATCGGGTGTGGGGGGCGGTAATTTTTTGGGGTCAAATCCGAATGACGACGAAACGATGACAGACAAACAATAACCGAATAAGGCCGGCCACTTATTCGCCATTTGTCATTCGTCATTAATTCGGCATTCGTCATTCGTGCTTTGTCATTCTATTTCAAGATCAGGACGCATTTCCTGGCCGCTCGCATTTACTTTAATGACGCTCGCCATTGCTGCTGTCGTCGTAGTCATTTTTTGGCGCATCGAAACCTGGCCAGCCCGCACAGCGCAACAAAGCACCGCCCAACTCGAGAAGCTGGGTAAGGATTTGCGCGCCGCTTTTATCGACATCGCGCATTTGCAGCCGCGCATCACGATTAACAACCGTATCTACATGGAACAAACGACGCCCGTCAGCGAACTGGTTGTTTTGTCACGGCGCATCGAAGTTGAACACGAGTTCCTCCATACCTGGGTGGGTAGTTCGAAACGAGTGAAGCTGCATGGCACATTCACCGCCAAAGCCGGCTTCGATCTACAGCACAACCTGTCGATCGATATCCGCCCGAATGAAATCATCGTCCAGCTGCCGCACGCCCAGATCCTTGGTATCGAGCAGGATCAGGTGGACGTCCTTGCGTTTGAAAATGGATTGTGGAACCGCATTTCAGGACAGGATATGCAAAGCGAATTATCGATCCTGCCTCAGCTTGCACGAGAAAAAGCAGCAGAAAGCGACTTGCCCGCCGAAGGCGAGCGCGCGCTGCAGCAGCAAATCGAGCAACGCGTTCACGCGCCGCAACCGCTGCATTTGATTTTCAAAGGCGGCACCGCAAATGAAGCCCGATGAATAAACAATGACGAATGAGTGTGGAAACTCGAATAACGACCAGAGCCGCGTGATTCGCTACATCGTTACACCGGATTTCCGGTTCAACGATTTAACGCGGCCTGGCCATTCGTCATTCGCCTGGCGCGCCGTAGCCTGGGGCGAAGGCGAGTGCGTTGTCATTCCTACAGCAACCTAGATGCCCCTCAAAAATCGATTTGTCCTCGTTGGTCTGTTCCTCCTGCTCGGAGCGTTGCTGGCGGTCTGGTTTACGCCATTTACCGTCTCCCACGGTGTTCGTTGGTGGATTTGGTGGCGGGCGCGACAGGAGGGCTTCACTGTTAACATCGACAAGATCGATGCACCGTTTCTGCGTCCCGTTGTGATCCGCCAACTTCGCCTGACAAACGCGCACGATGATACGCTCCGCGTCGATCTTACAATCGGGGAAGCGCTCTTCGACCTTGATTTCAAACATATCCTCCTCCACAGACGAGGTCGTGCCATTCGCAATCTGTCGATCCGGGAATTGCGTGGGGAACTTCGCCGGACTAATCCCACCGTGCGAGCAATCACCCACCGTGGCTGGGCGACATTACACCGAATGCTTCCAGAGAACCTGACTGTCGCCGGCTCGGAGGTGCGGATCGAAAACGGGCCGACGCTTGTTTTGCTGCGAAACGGATTTCTATCCGCGAATCAGACCGAAGCGGGCCATTTTACCGCTGCCGAGGTGATGATCGCGTCACCGTGGTTTCACCAGACATTTTCGCAATTGCGCGGTGCAACGCGTTGGGAAGCTAATCGTCTGACAATCGCTGGACTCACTTTAACACACGGTCTCGACCTGCAGTCCGCTACCGCGGACTTGTCGCGTCTGGGGAACCAGCGCGTGGGATTGCAGTTCGATGCCGACGCGTTCGGCGGAAAAATTCGCGGAAACATTTCGCACGAATGGCGCTCTCAACGTTCCAACTGGAAAATTGCCGGCGGTGCTACGGACATTTCTCTCGAGCAAACTTCGGAAGCATTCGGATTCGCCGATCGCATTAGCGGCCTGCTCCACGCTGGTAACTTCACTTTTCGCGGAAACCTTGCCGAACCAGACCGAGTCACCGCATCGCTCTGGAGCGAACTGACCGGGCTCACCTGGCGGAATCGCACGGCCGAAGCGATGATGCTGGGCGCGGCGCTGTACAACCGGCGGATTCAACTGCAACAGCTTTATATAAAACAGCGGGCAAATCAGTTCACCTTAAGCGGTGAAGCTGCATTTCCTACGAGCGCGTCGGGCTGGCTCAGTCCGGATTTTCGCGGCAACATTTCTGCATCGATCGATCAGCTGGGTGATTTTGCGGCTCTCTTTGGGGCGAACGCCGGCGATTTTGCGGGCAAAATCACGATCGATGGAGCGATGGACACCCGTGATCGAAAATTTGGCGGCCATCTCATGGTCGAAGGCGCATCGCTCACACTCTTCAAGACCGCCATCGACAACTTGAGTGCGAAACTGACTTTGAAAGCGACCGACCTGGGGATCGAACAATTGGCGATGACGCACAAAAACGATTCCCTCAGCGGACAGGGCAAGGTCGATCTGTCGCACGAGCACAACTATTCAGGGACGCTCGAAGCCCGACTGAATAACCTGCTCGATTATTTGCCGATTCCTCGCGAACGAAGTGAAAAAGCAAACCCAGTCCCTGCCGATGTTCAGGCAACCATCGATTCCGGCAAGTGGGACGTACGCGGTGTGATCCACATGCCCAATTCCAGCCCCATAAGCTTCACGGCCAATTTTCCTTTGGCAATCGGGACAGATTGGACCGCTTTTCGGAAGTCTCCGCTAAGTATCACACTCAACTTTCCATCACTCTTCCTCGCAAACGCGCCTCAGCTCTTTCACCCACAGCTTTTCCGTGACGGCATTCTGAGCGGAAACGTTTGGCTTTCCGAAACGTTGCAACATCCCCACATCGATGGCGACATCCAGTTGGTGAACGGAAAGCTGTCCGGGAACGGAGGAGGTCCCATCAATCTCACTGAAGCAAGCGGCAGCATTGCTTTTGGAGGAAACCGCGCGGCGATCGAGTTTCTCAATGTTGCGGCAAAGGATACGGATCTTTCACTTCGCGGAGAGATCGATTTTCAGGATACGAGCAATGTGACGCTGAAGGTAAATGGAGCGATGCCGTTGTTCGATCTGACTCAGTACCCAATCGGTTGCATGGAGAAGATCGAATTGACGTCGGTGCCCTTCACTCTCGCGCCGGCCGTTGCGGAGTTGGAATTTCGTGGAGGGCTCTTTCAACCGAACTGGACCATTGGTTTGAAAGACCGCACCATCGCCCAATCCTTTTACCCTCCAGATCCCAACGGCGTCAGCCGCGAATTTCCATTGTGTTTCTCAGGTGCTGGACCGGAACGAACAAAATTAGTGCTGGCAGCCCTTCCGCGGGCGGAAGCGCATCCCACGGCAACACCTCGCCCAAGAAAACGAACAAAAGGGCGGCAGTAACGCCGACGTTCATCGTCTTTTCAAATTCGCCTCGCATTTTGCTGGCGTCTTCCCGAGCAGAGCGAGGGACCACACATAGGCAGATGAAGAAGTCCTGGTTTCCAGCGTGATCCAACCTTCGTGGGTGAGGTGCTTCGCTTCGCTCAGCATGACACGCGTGGGCGGGCAATCTTGGCACTCGGCGGCAGCGTTGGAAGCCACTCCAAACGCCGCTACGATTTCTCTGTCACCAGCCAGCGCGAAAGTTTTTCTTCGAGGTCCCGTGTGAGATTCACACTAAACTCTGCGCCTGCGTCCAGGCGCAGTGCGTTGCCGTTTGTGCGATCGAAGAGCAATCGAACCGGTCGCCGGCCCGGCGAACTGGCAAGGATCCTGCGCACCTCGCGTAATTCATCCCCAGTTGTAGCGGGAGAGAATTGCAAGAGCACCGCCGGTTCTTTGTCTGTCGATCCTTCAGTCGCCCCATTGGGCTTTCGCGGTGAAATCGTCCTGATTTCCTGCGCCACGGCGCGAGGAATTTCGTCGCGCTTGTCCAGCGTCCCTTTAATTTCGATAACACGCCCCGCCACCAAGGCTGCTGAGGCTTTCAGATAAACTTCATTCCATACCACTACTTCAAGCATGTCCGCCCGATCTTCGATCCAAACCACCGCGAAAGGTTTGCCCTCTTTTCTTGTGAACTTTTTCTCAACCTCCACAATTGCACCGGCAATCTTGAACGGCGCGCGATCATCCAACCCGCCTAATGAAGCAATCGATCGATAGTTTTTCACCGCAAAAACGTCTGCATACGCATCCAGTGGATGGCCGCTGACGTAAAAACCGAGTAGCTCTTTCTCGTAGGAAAGTTTTTCATGTTCGCTCCACGGAGTGGCCTGCCTCTTTCTCGATCCGGTCGGAGCAGTTGCTTCATCAAAGAGTGAAACCTGACCTGCCAGCCGGTCACGCTGCGCTGCAGCGGATGCCATGACCGCGTCGTCAATACAGCCAAAGAGTTCGGAACGGTCGCGGCCCAGAAAATCAAATGCGCCGGCCTTGATAAGGCTCTCAAGCATTTTGCGGTTGGCAACGCGCGAGTCGAGTCGTGTGCAGAAATCCTCCAGTGAACTGAAATCCCCTCGCTGCTCGCGCTCGCGAATTGCCGTTTCCATGGCCGCCTCGCCGACGTGTTTGATAGCGGCAAGGCCGTAACGAATGGCGCTGTAGCCCGGATCGGTGATCCCGGCGCCGGCATCAGCGATGCCGGCCACAGTTTCCGGAATAAATTTCAAGCCGCTCTTATTGACATCCGGTGGCAGGATGGAAACGCCCATCCTTTTGCATTCGCCAACGAAAATGGAAATTTTATCTGTGTTATTGATTTCGTTGCTCAGCAGACCCGCCATGAATTCCACGGGGTAATGCGCCTTGAGATACGCGGTTTGATAACTGATTACGCCGTAGGCTGCACTGTGGCTCTTGTTGAACCCATAACCCGCGAACTTTTCGAGCAAATCGAAAATGGCGTTCGCTTTCTTTTCCGGAATCTTGTTTGTGCGTGCGCAGCCTTCTATGAAATTCTTTCTCTCTTTTGCCATCTTCTCCTTGTCTTTCTTGCCCATGGCGCGCCGGAGAAGATCGGCTTGCGCGAGTGAGTAACCGGCGAGTTTGCTCGCCGCCGCCATCACCTGTTCCTGGTAAATCATCACGCCGTACGTATCCGCGCAGATACTTTCGAGCAGCGGATGCAGATATTTGATCGGTGTGATCCCCTTTTTCGCTTTCACGTATTCGGGGATGAGTTCCATGGGGCCGGGTCGATAAAGCGCGATCAACGCGATAATGTCATCGAGCTTTTTTACGTCGAACTGCTTCGACAAACTCGTCATCCCGCCGGACTCCATCTGGAAAAGACCGATCGTTTCGCCTCGGTTATAGAGTGCAAACGCCGCTGAATCGTCGAGTGGAATGTCCTTCAGTGAAAAGTTTGGCTCGCGCTGGTGAATCAGGGCCAGTGTATCTTCAATGACGGTCAGCGTTTTCAAGCCGAGGAAATCCATCTTCAGGAGGCCCAGATCATTGAGCGGTCCCATGGCGTACTGGCTGATCACGTCGTTGCCTTTCACGTCGCGACAGAGCGGGATGTAATCAGACAGGTCGCGGTCCGCGATCACCACTCCTGCCGCGTGCACGCCGGCATTGCGCGATAAACCTTCGAGAACTTTCGCGTAATCAAAAAGCTGCCGCGTCGGCGGTTCGTTGGCGACTGCTCGTTTCAGTTCCGGATTTTTTTCCACGGCTGAATCGAGCGTGATATTCAGCTCGTTTGGGATCATCTTTGCGACGCGATCCGCGTCGCGATAGCTCAATCCCATCACTCGCCCGACGTCGCGAACCACACTCTTCGCCTTGAGTTTGCCAAATGTGATGATCTGCGCGACGCGGCGTTCACCGTATTTCTGCCGCACGTATTCGAGCACTTCGCCGCGACGCGCTTCGCAAAAATCAACGTCGATATCCGGCGGCGAAACACGGTCCGGATTTAAAAACCGCTCGAAAAGCAATCCATACTGGAGCGGATCAATATCAGTTATTCCAAGAACGTAAGTAACCATCGAACCGGCGGCCGAGCCGCGTCCAGGTCCTACGGGAATGCCTTTCTCTTTGGCAAAATGAATGAAGTCCCAAACAATGAGCAGATAGCTCACGAAGCCGGTTTTTTCGAAAACGCCCAGCTCATAATCGAGCCGTCGAATCAATTCTGGGTCGCTCGCGGCGCGCTCGCCGTAGCGCTGCCGCAAACCGTCGTAACAAAGATCGCGCAAATATTCTTCGCGCGTTTTCCCTGGCGGCGCAGGATACTCCGGGTATTTGGAGCGGCCAAACTCGAGATCGAGCCTGCAGCGTTCGCCAATTTCCAGCGTGTTCGCAATCGCCTCGGGAAAATCGCGGAATAACTCGCGCATCTCGGCCGGTGATTTGAAATACAGCTCTGGCACATAACGCATCCGGTTCTCGTCCTGCACCATTTTGCCAGTGCCGATACAAAGCATTACGTCGTGCGCCTGATGATCGCTCCGGCGGAGAAAATGAACATCGTTTGCCGCGACTAATCCGACGCCAATGTCCCGCGCAATTTGCGGCAGCGCTGTCATGCATTTGCGCTGTTCTTCCATCCCGTGATCGTGCAACTCGATGAAAAAATTTTCCGCCCCGAGAATCTCGCGGTATTCGGCCGCGCTCTGCTTTGCCTTCTCGATGTTATTTGCCTGAATTGCACTGTTGATTTCACCCGCAAGGCAGCCGCTAAGCCCAATCAGACCCTCCGATCGCGCCGCGAGGAGTTCCTTATCGATCCTGGGCGCATAATGAAAACCTTCGAGGTGGGCGGCCGTGATCAGCTTGACCAGATTTCGGTAACCGGTCTCGTTTTCCGCCAAAAGAGTGAAGTGATACGCCGCGTCACGCCGCGATCCCGGACGGTCTTTATGTGATCCCGGGGCGATATAAGCTTCGCAACCGATGATCGGTTTCACCCCGGCGCGCTGCGCTTCCTGATAAAACTCAATCGCCCCGAACAAATTACCGTGATCGGTGATCGCAACGGCCGGCATTTCAAATTCAGCCGCTTTTTTCATCAGCTCTTTCATTCGGATGGCACCATCCAGCAGCGAATATTCAGTATGCAGATGGAGGTGAACGAAAGAGTCGCGAGTCATCAGTTTTCAGTATAGACGTCAAAAATATTTCGCAAAATTTGCCTAGCATGTCATTCCGAGCAGAGCGAGGAACCCCTCAATCGCAGCTTGCGTCACGCACAACTGATAAAGCGCCGGAACACCGAGAACATGGAGGGATTTTCTTGATATGCGTAATCCTCGAGATTTTGAGAGGTCCCTCGCTTCGCTCGGGATGACATCATGTTTTCCGCGCAGTCTTTTTCGCCTCTCCCCTGGCACAAGGGGAGAGGACTAAAGTGAGGGGTTGTGTTTACAGTTGCCCTGAGTGAACCCTCACTCCTCCTCACCCTTACCAAGGGAGAGGCGTCACCACTCCCACAGGGCTTATTCCGCGTGAGGGCAATCGAGACCCACGCGATCCTATCGCAGTTTATCACGCAAAAAAATTCGTGATTGCATTCGCATCGCGGCATTGTTAAGAGAGCGCGTGCTGCGTTTAGCTTTCGATTGCAAGAAACCGAGCGATGCGGAGTTCACTTTGACATGAAAAAACTGGAAGCCATCATCAAACCGTTCAAGCTCGAGGAGGTCAAAGAAGCACTGGCCGAGCTCGGGATTGAAGGGATGACCGTCACGGAAGTCAAAGGGTTCGGCCGGCAAAAGGGACATACCGAAATCTATCGCGGAAGCGAATATACGGTTGATTTCCTGCCCAAAGTGAAAGTGGAAGTGGTGATGGCCGACGACATGGTGGACAAGGCTGTGAGCGTGGTGGTAGCTGCCGCCAAAACAGGCAAGATCGGGGATGGAAAAGTGTTTGTGCTCCCGGTGGAACACGCGGTGCGCATCCGCACGGAAGAGATCGGCGAAAAAGCTGTTTGAATTTGATGACGAAGCTCGAATGCCGAATGACGAAATAATGACAAAAACCAAATGACGAATTCCAGCTGCGTGCAGCTTTCGTCATCTAGTCATTCCTTCGGCATTCGACATTCGGATTTCGTCATTTCCCTTTTCCATCAACTCTCAACCACCAACTAACAACCCTGAATATGGCCAAAGACAAAACTCCATCCGACGTCAGCAAAATGATCAAAGACGGCAACGTGAAATTGATCGACTTCAAATTCACGGATTTGCTCGGCACCTGGCAGCATTTCACGACCACGCTTACCGAATACAACGAGGAGATTTTCACGGATGGCCTTGGGTTTGACGGATCGAGCATTCGCGGCTGGCGCGTGATCAACGCCTCGGACATGCTCGTCATTCCGGATCCGACGACCGCATGGATCGATGTTTTCAACGCCGAACCGACGTTGAGCTTGATTTGCACCATCGTCGATCCGATCACTCGCCAACCGTACGATCGCGACCCGCGCGGTGTTGCCGAGAAAGCGGAGGCTTATTTGAAATCGACCGGTATCGCGGACACCGCATTCATCGGACCGGAAGCGGAGTTTTTTATTTTCGACGACGTGCGATTTGCGAATACCGGGAATGCAGCGTCATACCTCGTTGACAGTGTCGAAGGACATTGGAACAGCGCGCGCGAAGAGTTTCCAAATCTCGGTTACAAGATTCGCGCCAAGGAGGGTTATTTCCCGGTCTCGCCGATGGATTCGCTGCAAGACATTCGCAACGAAATGTGTTTGGAGCTGGAGAAAGCCGGCGTAGCGATCGAGCGCCAACATCACGAAGTAGCAACAGCCGGCCAGGCCGAGATCGATATCCGGTTCGCGCCGCTCAAACGCATGGGCGACAACATGCAGTATTACAAATACATCCTGCGCAATGTCGCCAAACGGCACAACAGAACGGTGACGTTCATGCCGAAACCGATCTTTGCCGATAACGGTTCAGGCATGCACACGCACATCTCGCTTTGGAAAGATGAAAAGCCGCTTTTTGCCGGCAACGGTTACGCCGGTCTTTCGGAGCTGGCGCTGTTTTTCATCGGCGGAATTTTGAAACACGCGCCCGCGCTCACCTGCCTGACGAATCCAACCACGAACAGCTACAAGCGGCTCGTGCCTGGGTTCGAAGCGCCGGTCAATCTCGCCTATTCCGCCCGCAATCGTTCCGCCGCGATTCGAATTCCGACCTATTCACCAAGTCCGAAAGCAAAGCGCATCGAATTCCGCACACCGGATGCTGCTGCACCGCATGGACCCCGGCGATCCGCTCGACAAAAATCTCTACGAACTGCCACCGGAAGAACTCGCGCAAGTCGCCAGCGTGCCGGATTCACTCCGCGGAGCAATCGAAGCGCTGCAAGCCGATCATTCCTTCCTGTTGCGCGGCGACGTCTTCAACGAAGACTTCATCGCCAACTGGATCGATATGAAACAAAAAGAATACGACGCCCTGCGACTGCGTCCGCATCCGTACGAGTTCGCGATGTATTACGACGCGTAATGGCAGAGCGCGACCATAGCCTGCCCGCCGTCGCAAGAGCGCGCCCCCGTCGGCGGCTTTGATTGCAACCGAATTAGACGAAAAATTTTCGCCTTGAATTACGAACTTTCGTCTAATTCTCGTTACACGGACTCAAATGGCGGCGGCAGTGAACAGTGCTGCGTGGCATGGCACTCGATGACAGGGCGACATAATGGAAAACACTGATTCTCGCATAACGATTCACATGGCGGCGAGCCTCGACGGCTTCATCGCTCGAAAGGACGGGCGCGTCGACTGGCTCGAGACCTCAGACGAATTCGCTGGCGGGGAGACCCTGGAGCCAGGATTCGTCGAGACCTTCCTCAAGACGATCGACTGCTACGTCATGGGGTCGCGAACCTATGAGACCGCGTTGAGTTTTGAAGCCAAAGGGTTGGGTTGGTCGTACGGCGACAAACCCACCTTCGTCCTCACTAGTCGCGATCTGCCGCGAACCCGGGATACCGTCGAGTTCTACTCAGGCGATCTTGCGCAGTTCGTGAATGGGCACCTGCGGCCCACGTTCCGTACCATCTGGTTTGTTGGAGGCGGTGTAGTTTCCGGCGAATGCCTTCGTCTCGGACTGGCCGACGAAGTTCGTTATTCGATCCTGCCGATCTTGATTGGCGATGGGATATCGTTCTTCGAGAAGCTCGACCGAGACGTCGCCCTCCATCTGGCGGAGATCAAAGCCTATAAGAGCGGCATGGTGGAGCTTTGTTACGAGGTGCGACATCGTGGCGAGCCACGGAACGCCGCCATCTAACAATTCACTCCAGCCGACGCCCACAAGCGGGCGCGGTTGAGTTCAAACGTGAGGCGAAGAGTAGAGTTCGACCTCGATTTCTCGACACCACCTGATTGGCTAGAGAACAATGAAGATCAAAAAGATCGCCTTCGTTTGCTGCGCTGTCAGTGATATGAGCCGGGCCCGAGCCCTTTACGAAGGCATTCTAGGATTGAGACCAAACGCGCCCGTCGGTCCAGATCCCTATTGCATCGAGTACGACGTCGGCGCCGGAACGTTCGCAATCGAAAGGAACCCGGATTGGCCCGTTTCTCCCGACGGTATGTCAGTCACATTTGAAGTCGACGACTTCGAAGCCGCTCTCAACCACCTGCGCGATCACGGCATCGCCTTCTTCCTCGGACCGACTGAAACGAAGGTTTGCCACTGGGCAGCGTTTCGCGATCCCGACGGGAATCGCCTGGTCATTCACAAGCGAAAGTGAATCGCGCAGATCTCATTCCTTTTCTCACTTTCGAATTGATCGAATAAGTCCGTTACTTCATAGAATTGCGCCATGAGAAAAATACAACTCGCATCTTGTTTCGTAATAGTCGGTTTGCTAAGCGCAAGCCAGTTTGCTGGAGCCGCCGATCCTGCACATTCGGATCAGCCGTCCGTAGCTCCCGCAGAGGCGATCTCCAAGCTCAAGGAAGGCAATGGCCGCTACACGAGCGGCAATCTTCAACATCCCGGTCAGACGACAGAACGGCGCACGGAATTGGCAAAGACTCAGCATCCGTTTGCCAGTATCGTCAGTTGCTCCGATTCACGCGTGCCGCCAGAAATTGTCTTCGATCAGGGGCTTGGTGACTTATTTATTGTTCGAGTGGCGGGAAACGTGATCAATGATGAAGGGCTGGGCAGCATCGAGTACTCGGTGGATCATCTGGGTACGCGCCTAATTTTGGTGCTTGGCCACCAGAGTTGCGGTGCCGTCAAAGCAGCCAAGGAGACGATCGCTGCCAAAGGCAAAGCACCTGGGCACATCGAATCATTAGTCACGGCCATCAAGCCCGCGGTCGAAGCCACGGCGAAAGATGATCTCGACACGACAGTAAAAGCGAACGTTAAAAACGTCGTGCAAGCGCTGCGTTCATCGACGCCGATTCTCAAGGCCGAAGTTGATTCCGGAAAAATACAGGTAATCGGCGGCTATTACAGTCTCGATACGGGCGCTGTCACTTTCCTCGAGGAGAAATAATCGCGCGATCTAGGACCTTCCATTCATGCTGCGAGTCTGGCAGACCGTCGCGATCACGCTGGTAGCTTTGACGATGGGCACGTCGTTTGCCCACGTGTTGGAATTGCCAGCAAAACTTCATTACATCGGCGAACTGTATCTGCGCCTTCAAACGTCACTGTATGCTTACTGGGGTCCACCGAGCATCACGGGATTCATTGAACCTGCGGCTGTTCTTTCAGTCCTTTTCCTGGCTGTCGTCTGTCGTCGTCGCCCGGTTACTCTGCGATTGGCAGTTGGTGCAGCTATCTGCCTTTTACTGGCTTTCCCGGTTGTCTTCTTTTGGCGAGTTGCGCCAGCAAACGCAACTTTCTTCCACGCGACGCATACAGGAATCCTGCCGTCTGACTGGAATGCCTGGCGCATGCGCTGGGAAACCGGCCATACAATCCGGTTTGTGCTGCATCTCATCGCGTTCGTTTTGCTTGCCGTTTCACTTACGAGTGAGCGTGCTGAAACTCTGCCGAAAGAAGCTCTTCAACAGCGTTAGACATCACCGGCTAACGATTGCCTCTACGCACTAGTTGTCTTCGTCTTTCCCTGGTCTTATTTCGATTGATGAGCATGATTGGAAAAGTGGACAAAACGGAGAAGGAGGAAAATCATGGCTAATCCCGAACAGACAGACGCGAACACGACCCCCACCCCTGCACAAGAAAACCTAAGCCAGCTATGGGAAGACCATGTGCGCTTCGAGTTTTCGACACGCAACACGGAAGACACTCTCGCGACGATGGTCGAAGACGCTTACGTAAATCACATTCCAGTGCTCACCGGCGGTGTCGGTAAGAATGAATTGCGCGAGTTCTACTCGAAACGATTCATTCCACAGATGCCGCCAGATACTGAAATGACGCCCGTCTCCCGCACGATCGGAGAAGACCAATTGGTGGATGAAATGGTTTTCAAGTTCACTCACACAATCCCGATGGATTGGATGTTGCCGGGTGTCGCTCCAACCGGAAAGCGCGTGAAGGTTCCGCTTGTCGCCATCGTTCGGTTCAGAGAAGGCAAACTGGCTCACGAGCATATTTACTGGGACCAGGCATCAGTGCTGGTTCAGATTGGATTGATGGACGCCACGAAGCTGCCTGTAGTAGGGGTCGAAAGCGCGCAGAAGGTTCTTGATCCGAGCTTACCGGCAAATGAACTGATTAAGCGTGCCGATCGAAACCAATAGTTGTTTTCTCGGCTGCGAATTAGTAAAAGGTTACAAGCGACCTATGCCAGAACAACCAACCCAGCCCTTTCTCTATGAACGTCTCGGCGGAATTTATAGCATTGCCTGCGTCGTCGACGATTTAATCGACCGCGTCATGATTGATCCCCGCCTGAACGCTAACCCAGCAGTAAACGAAGCCCACCACAAGGTCCCGCCACCCGGCTTCAAGTATCTCGTTACCGAAATGGTCGGCTGGGCTAGCGGCGGCCCGCAAAAATATTCGGGACGCCCGATGCGCGAGTCTCACGAGCACCTGAACATTATGCCGAAAGAATGGGATGCGTTCATGGACGATCTCCAACAAACACTCGACAAATTCAAAGTACCTGGCGCTGAGCAAGCAGAGTTGAAGGCAATCGTCAACAGCACGTATGACGACATCGTGATTGGCAAATCCTAGATCCATTTGTTAAACGCGGTGTCATGTTGAGCGAAGCGAAACATCTCTGGATTCGAGCGCACGATTATTCCAGATATGATCAGAGATTCTTCGCTTCGCTCAGAATGAGATTCAGTCCATGAGCCTCATTGGAAAAGTTGATAGCCTTTGGCGTTATCCCGTCAAAAGCATGCGAGGCGAAGAACTGGACGAAGCCTTCGCAGGTTACTCTGGAATTTATGGCGATCGCCTCTTCGCCTTCAGAAGTTCGGCCAGCCCCACGGGATTTCCTTATTTGACTGCGCGCGAACAGCGAAGGCTTCTGCAATATCGTCCGCGCTTCCGTCATCCCGACAAAGCGGCGCGTCCGATCAACTTGACCGAAGCCGAGAGCATGGGCGCGAATCCCGTCTCGGCCGATCCTTCTGAATTAATGGTCGACGTTGAAACTCCGGACGAACGAACGCTTGCGATCGATGATCCTGCTCTCATGGCCATGCTTCGGACCGATATCGATGAAAAACATCAGCTCACATTGATGCGATCCGAGCGTGCTCTAACCGATTGCCGTCCCGTATCGATTTTCAGTTTGCAGTCGGCGCAGCAATTGGCCGAAGAGACAGGGACACCGATCGACAAGCGGCGTTTCCGCGCAAATATCTATGTGGACTTGGCGGACGGCCACGGCTTCGCGGAAAACGAACTTGTCGGCCGATCGGTGCGCATCGGATCGAAAGCGGTCATCACAGTTCTGGAACGCGATGCGCGGTGTATGGTAATCACGCTCGACCCGGACACTGGAGAACAAACACCGGCGATTTTGAAGAAAGTGGCGCAAGCTCACGACGGGATGGCAGGCGTTTATGGCGCTGTCCTGGTGGAAGGGATGCTGCACAAGGGGGATCCGGTAGAAGTATTGGATTAATTTCATTTTTTGCTACTGCTGCGTCTTTTGTCATTCCGAGCGGAGTCGAGGAATGGAGCGAGCGGGGCAAGCGACATAGACGGTGGTGCCGCGAGGGTAGCGGAGAGAGAGTTGGGCGACGAACGAGTCAATCTCTATATTATTCGGGGAAGTCAGAGCGCATCGAGAGATGTGATTCGCTCACTTCCCGTTCGCTCAGCCTCCGGCCTTCCCGTCTATGGCGCGGCTTCCCCAGCCGCTCCATTCTCGACGGAGCCTGTCCTGAGCGAAGTCGAAAGGCTCGACATGACAAGCGCTCACTCTCTGGCGTCTAAGTAATCAGTTTCGTTAGGCCAAATGTGCATTTTGCGTCGCACGCTTCTTTGCGCGAAAGACTCACAGGATGGCAAATGGCGAAACGATCGAGTCGTACGTGCCTGCGCGGCTGGACGCCTTGCCGTGGAGTTCGTGGCACTGGCTGATCGTTGTCTCGCTGGGAGCAACTTGGATTCTCGATGGTCTTGAAGTCACATTGGCAGGCGCGCTAGGCGGAATTTTAACGCGACCGGAAACACTCGGGTTAACGCCTGCCCGGGTCGGCGCGAGCGCAACGTGCTACCTGGCGGGCGCAGTGCTCGGCGCACTGCTTTTCGGTTACGGTACCGATCGGTTTGGCCGCAAGAAATTATTCTTCATTACGGTCGCCGTTTATCTAATCGGAACTGCGCTGTCCGCTTTTTCCTGGAATTTCTGGAGCTACGCATTGTTTCGCGCGGTGACCGGCGCAGGCATCGGCGGCGAATACGCAGCAATCAACTCTGCAATTGACGAGCTGATTCCGGCGCGTGTACGCGGCCGTGTCGATCTGATAATTAACGGCTCATACTGGGCCGGCGCCGCGCTCGGTGCGGCCGCCACGCTTGTGCTCCTCGATCCGCGCTACGTGCCGATTTGGCTTGGATGGCGATTCGCCTTCGCAATCGGCGCGACGCTGGGCCTGATCGTCATTTTCTTTCGCCGTTGGATTCCGGAAAGTCCGCGCTGGTTGATGATTCATGGTCGGAATCCGGAAGCGGAAGAAATCGTTGGCGGCGTCGAACGACGGATTTTTGGGACACGCGGAGCCGCGGTCAGCGACCGCGGCTACAGCGGGGCGTGGCCCACGAGGATTCGAACGCGGACGCATACGCCATGGCACGAAATTTGGGATGCGATCGTGCACGAGCACCGTCGCCGTTCGTTTCTCGGTTTTGTGCTGATGCTGACCCAGGCTTTCTTCTACAACGCGATCTTTTTCACTTACGCGCTGGTCCTGATGCGGTTTTACAAGGTGCCCGAGCAAAGTGTGGGCAGTTATCTGTTGCCATTTGCGTTGGGGAACGTGCTCGGTCCCCTGTTGCTTGGGCATCTCTTCGACACAATCGGACGCAAGAAGATGATCACTGCTACGTACGGGCTCGCCGGGATTTTACTCGCGCTCACCGGCCGGCTTTTTCACGCAGGCGTCCTCACCGCGCAAACGCAGACGCTGGCATGGACGATTATTTTCTTCATCGCATCGGCTGCGGCGAGCTCGGCGTACTTAACCGTGAGCGAAATTTTCCCGTTGGAAATCCGGGCATTGGCGATCGCAATTTTCTATGCAATCGGAACACTGGCCGGCGGAGTCGGCGCACCGCTGCTCTTTGGATGGATCATCGGCACTGGATCAAGTACGGGGTTGTTCGTGGGATATCTGGTAGCGGCGGCGCTGATGATCTTTGGCGCGGTGGTTGAAGCATGGATTGGCGTCCCAGCCGAGCGACGATCGCTCGAGCATGTGGCCGCACCGCTCTCGAGCAAGGGACTGTAAGGCGTCCGCCGCGGCGGACGCCGCCGTCTCACAGAGACAGCCTACAATGTCTCCGGCGCGCCGCGCTCAACGCCCGCGGCTACAGCTGACCGTTAGCTCGCGTGTGTGAATTGGACCCGCGGGTGTGAGCTTGCTCGAATAAAGATTGAACGCCTCGACGCGGATCATTCCGGCATCGAACTCGGCATTCGCCCGCAAAAACTTTCGAAGCGATTGCGCAGAAACATTCCTGCAACGCGCAATGGTTATGTGTGGATGCCAGGGACGAAGCTCCGGCTCGAGACCGACCGCGAGCGCGGCCTCTTGCACTCGCTTGTGAATTTGAAACAAGTGCGGGTGCGCCTTACCGACGCCGATCCAGATAATTTTCGGCGCGCCTTTTGCAGAAAACGTTCCGACGCCAACAATGGGCAAAAAGAACGCGCCAAACTCGATTGCGCTGAGTTTTTCTCGTAGTGCAAGATCGGTTTCATTTGGGACTTCATCGAAGAAACTGAGTGTCAGATGCATCTGCGCCGGATCGGTCCAGTGCACGCCGCGGACATGCGGATCAAGGGTTGCAAGCAACTGGTGCGTTGACTCCGGCAGGTCGATCGCAACGAACAGACGCTTAGGCATCAGCTAGGAAAACGTCCAACGCTCAACGCCCAACGTCCAATGCTCAATCATATCCGGCGTGATAAACGATTCGCGGCTACAAGGATTTAACTTCTTGTCTCGTTATTGCGCG
>WNFY01000956.1_pt1 | contig 32323 bp, 29 predicted proteins | sample 5400091 | NCBI WGS metagenome assembly WNFY01 (sample SAMN13153364, study PRJNA577476) | soil metagenome | isolation source: 60 cm soil or saprolite under grassland replicate 1 | place: USA:California | collected 2016-06-15 | reverse complement strand
TCTTGTTCCAGCCGCAGCCAACGTCAAGAATCTTTCTGCCGGGTAACTCTGGTTTTGAATCTGTAGCTGTCATTGAGGGATAGTTCGCGACCGGGATTCGCTTCTCGTGATCACGCGGCCTGCGAGCTGATGGACATGTCAGGCGCGAGGATCATCTGCGCCAACGCCGGAAGATCGACAGCGTGAACCGGCTGCGCGAATTGCTTCTTCACCTCGTCCAATGTCATTCCGTCCAGCATAATCGGTTCATCGCTCTTCAGCGTGACTCGCGGAATAATCACAAAGTTTCCGCGAATGCGATCGCGGACATTGAGAAAGTCCTGTCCGGTCAGCAATCCGGCGACGCTGACATCGCCACCAAAGTATTCGTTCTCCACAGCTTGAACGTAAAGTCGAGTACCGAACTTTTCATTCAGGCGAGCGATTTTCTTCCGGAGCACCGGTGCAAAGAGTGTCCCGGTAAGAACCGTTCCAAAGATCGACGAGGTCATCCCTGGCAACAGGTTTGCTGTCGTCCGTTGCCGTTCGATCCTGCGCGTCAGAGCGTCAAATTCACTGAAGAAGCTGCGCACCATTCCTACGCCGTCTTCAATCTGGGGTAGGTCCCCGTAATGACTTCGCGAGGGGACCGGCCGGCCGGCGCGCAGGTAAATTTCATCACCGAGAAAAGCAAAGTTTGTTCCAAGTTGCGAAAGCAGATCTTTCTGAATCAAAGAAACTTCGCGAATCGTGCGCCGGCAAAAATCAGCCGTGACAGGTGTCAATCGGGGATCATTCAAATACCGAGTCAGTCCCAACGGCACGATCGCCACACTGCTCACATGAGGATAAAGCTTCGCCAGATCGTGGATTGTGCGTCGCAGTATCTCGCCGTCATTAATCTTTGGACAAAGAACAACCTGCGCGTGAATCTCGATCCCGGCATTGATGAGTTGCTGAATCTTGCCGGAAATGTCCGCGCGCTTTTTGTCGACGCCAAGCAAATAAGCTCGGACTTCGAGGTCGGTCGCGTGCACGGAAACATATTGAGGAGAGAGTCTTTGTTCGACCACGCGACGCATTTCGTCATCGGTGATTGAGGTGAGGGTGGTGTAGTTCCCATAGAGAAACGAAAGCCGCACGTCCTCATCGCGGATGAAAAGCGAGGGTCGTGCCGTTTCCGGATTGCCTTTGCAGAAACAGAACAGGCATTCGTTGGCGCACTGGCGCGGGACGATTTGTTCGAAGGTGACGCCAAAGGTTTCCGTCTCTTCACGGTCGACGTTTAGCTCCCAGTCTTCGCCGCTGCGCTTGCGCACATCGATGACCAGCTCAGTTTCGCCGGCCGTATGAAAACGGAAATCGAGATAATCACGCACCACGCGACCGTTGACTTTAATGATTCGATCGCCCGGCTCGAGTTCCAGCTCGGCGCCCAAACCATTCGGTTCCACCGCGGCAATTTCAACCCCGCGGCGGCGCAACTGGGTTATGGCAGGCGTTACTGCGAACTCGTACATAAGACTTCAAATCCGAAGGGGCAAGACCGACTTACAGACGGCAATTGTTCCCTCGCCTGAAAACGAAAAGTATAGCAGAACGTTTGGCAGGTTGTTGAAAGCCGCAACGGATACGCAAAACTGCAACGTTTCGGCGTTGATTGACACTGACTCGTCGGTAGTTTTACTCTGCGCTTGGCGCAAATCGAAGCCGGCGCGAATGTCCGGCTTGTCTTAGGCCTCGCCTCAATTGCCATATTAATCGAATGCTGGTTTGAAGATGGCTCGCTTACTACCCGCCGAAGAAACAACAACCAAAGAATGCGCGCCGGTCGCCGGCCGGTCGCGCCAGCGATGCGTGCTGCTGGCCGAAGACGATCGTTCCGTGAGGCGTTATCTCGAGGTAATTCTGCAACGCGCCGGCTACAAGGTGATCACCGCCGCCGATGGCCTCGAAGCGATGAAGCTCGCGCTCTCGTCGCCGATCGACGCGGTGATCGCGGATTCGATCATGCCACATTTGACCGGTCAGGAACTGTGCCGGCTATTGCGCAGCAATCCGAAAGTGTCACGCTTGCCGATGGTCTTGTTAACGGCAATGGAAAATAAGACGAACCTAAACACTCAGGACCTGCAACTCGATGCTTATCTTTACAAGCCAGTGACGCCCGAAGACGTGATTAGTTGCCTTTCGCGGCTCTTTGAGACGAGTGATTGAGGATTGAGAAACCCGGCCGCCAGGGAGGGTGCGACTGCGGCACCCTCGCTCACGCTCGGGTCTCTGCCACATTTAACTAATCAGCGAATCAATCGGCGAGTATTCTTTTCCCTGCGAGATGGCGACCGCTTCGTACGTTAGTTTCCCATCATAGGTATTAACTCCGGCCTTCAAACCGTCGTCCCGTTTAATAGCGATATCGAGACCGTGATTGGCAAGCTTCAAGGCATACGTAAGCGTGGCATTGGTCAATGCAAACGTCGACGTGCGCGGGACTGCGCCAGGCATATTCGCGACGGAATAATGTAAAACACCTTCGACATAATAAGTGGGATTCGAGTGCGTCGTCGGATGCGTCGTTTCCACGCAGCCACCCTGATCGACCGCCACATCAACGATCACGGCGCCGTTGGGAACGTCCTTCAGCATGTGGCGAGTTACCAGGCACGGCGCGGCAGCGCCGGGAACGAGGACGGCGCCGATGATCAGGTCGGCCTGCGAAACTGCATCGTGAATCATGTAGGCGCTGGATGCGAGGGTAGAAATCTTTGAAAGAAAAATGTCGTCGAGTTCGCGCAAGCGATCGAGGTTGTTATCGATGATCGTCACATGCGCGCCCATGCCCACCGCGATCTTGGCCGCGTTTGTTCCCACTACGCCGCCGCCGATGATCACTACCCGGGCCGCGGGCACACCCGGCACTCCGCCCAGCAGAATGCCCCGGCCACCGCTCATTTTTTCCAGGTAATGCGCGCCAACCTGGATCGCCATCCGGCCCGCAACTTCGGACATTGGCGTCAGCAAAGGCAGGGTCCCGCGTCTATCGGTGATTGTTTCGTACGCGATGCCGGCGACTTTGCGTTCCAGCAACTGGTTCGTTAATTCCAAATCAGGCGCAAGGTGAAGATAGGTGAAAAGTAACTGGCCTTCGCGCATGCGCGGATATTCTGGCGCGATCGGCTCTTTCACTTTCACGATCATTTCCGCTTCGGCCCAAACTTCATCGGCCGAATCGATAATCGTAGCGCCCGCCCGTTGATACAGCTTGTCCTCGAAGCCGGAACCCTCGCCGGCGTTTTCTTCCACCAATACGCGATGGCCGGCGTCAGTCAAAGCGCGCACTCCGGCAGGAGTGAGGCCTACGCGATATTCGTTGTCTTTGATTTCCTTCGGTAAGCCAACTATCACCTTCGTTGTTCTCCAACTTTCCCGGCAGTTCAAATAGACTCTCGCAGGAGCGCTCGGAAGCCAGCTTGCGAAAAGTGCTCATCCGCGGTGAGCGCGTCGGATATACGTCGCTCTCGCATAGCCACGAAAGAAACACAATCAGTCATGCCCCAGTCCTTGTCGTTTCGCTCACGATACAGATCGAGCCCCTCCGAGAGCAAGTCCGCCGACATCGATAGAATTTCTACAAACGCGTTTGATTGAAGTGCGGAAATTATTTCCACGGCTTGACGGCGGAACCTAATCGACGCAATACCGTCGGCGATTTCAAATAGTATGAGCTGGGTGGTAACAAGCGGTTGCCTGGCGGCTGCAAGTCGCGCCTGCCACTGTAATGCTTGTGGGTGCCATTCGTCCCGCGTGTTTACTAAAGCATAGACGTAAGCAGTATCGAGAAAAATGGGCGCGGGTTTATCGGGCAAGATCCTCTTGGTCCTCTAATTTTCGGTGAGCAAAAAAATCGTGACGTTCGGCAAGATTTTCTATCTTCATGTCGGTGGCAAGTCTTTTTATTACGCCCAATGGGTAAGGCGTTTCCGGAGATATCTCGCCATTACTCTCTTTCTCAACCGTAAGTAGGTAGCGGATATTGGGCTCGAGATTCACTTCCCCCTCAGGATGAAGCACCTTGCCGTCATACGTAGCGTGGAGAACTTTTGACATTAACGCCCCTTCGTCATCGAGACCATTTTAGCAGGAGATTGCGGGTTCAGCGGCAATCAGATTTCAACTTCATCGATTTGCGCCTTCTGCAGCTTACCACTGTAATCAACGTAAACGGATTTCCATTCAGAAAAAATATCGAGGACTTGCGTGCCGGCTTCGCGATGGCCATTGCCGGTGCCTTTCGTGCCTCCGAACGGCAGGTGAACCTCCGCGCCGATCGTTGACGAGTTGACGTAAAAGATACCGGTGTACATTTCATTCATCGCGTGAAAGGCGCGATTTACGTCCTGAGTATAAATCGCTGCCGACAGACCATAGCGCACGCCGTTGGCGATGTCGATTGCCTCTTCGAGTGAGTTCGTGGGGATTACCGAGGTGACGGGTCCAAAAATTTCTTCCTGGGCGATCCGCATGGTTGGTTTGACGTCGGTGAACACCGTGGGCTCGAGGTAAAAACCGCGAGCATACTCACCCTTCGTCAAACGATTGCCGCCGCACGCAAGCTCAGCGCCGTCTTCATGCGCGCCGATGTCGATGTAGCTGAGGATCTTGTGGACTGCCTCCTGGTTGATGACCGGCCCCATCTCAGTTTTCGTATTCGCCCCATTGCCGACGCGTAAGCCTCGCGCTCTCTCAACCAACTTCCTGCTGAATTCACGATAGACTTTCTTGTGCACGATGACGCGTGAAGAGGCAGTGCAGCGCTGACCCGAGGTTCCGAATGCTCCCCAGACCGTTCCTTCAATCGCGTTATCGACGTCGGCGTCGTCCATGACGATGATCGCGTTTTTGCCACCCATCTCGAGCGAGCAAATCGCATTGCGTTCAGCGCAAGCGGACGCGACCAACCGGCCGGTCTCAGTTGACCCGGTGAACGAAATCAATCGCAGCGCCGGATGACCGGTCATGCCGGCGCCGACGGTTTCGCCGAAGCCGCTCACGAGATTGACCACCCCCGGAGGAATGCCTGCCTCTTCACAAGCCTTCACCAGATTGTAAGTTGAAAGCGGCGTATCTTCGGCAGGCTTGATGACGACCGTGTTCCCGCACACCAAAGCTGGAATCAACTTCCAGGAAGGGATCGCCATCGGAAAATTCCAGGGCGTGATCAATCCGCAAAGGCCGACTGGTTGCCGCACGCACATCGCGAACTTATCAGGCATTTCGGCCGGCGCGGTGAACCCATGCAATCGCCGGCCTTCGCCGGCTGTGTAGTAAGTACAATCAATGGCTTCCTGGACATCGCCGCCGGTCTCTTTCAAAACCTTGCCCATTTCGCGGGTCATGTCCGCGGCGAAACCTCTCCCGCAGCGGCCACCGCGGCATCGACGTCCTCGCTGGTTGAGCGCGGAAACCGCCCCACGACGTCCCGGGTATCGGCAGGATTGATGTTTTCAAACCACTCTCCGCCGGCGCTTGGCACCCATCGCCCGCCAATATAGTTGTGATAGGTCTTAACGGTAACGCGAGCCTTATTCTTCGTCGCGCGCTGCGAGGTTTTTTTGGCGAGAACTTTTTTCGCTTGAGCCATAAGATAGTTTCAAGTTCCAGGTTCCTGGTTTCAAGTTATCAACCAGCAACCAACTTGAAACTTGAAACTTGAAACCTGAAACCTGAAACTTTGTTATTGATAAGTGAACTGCACGATCTTTTGCGCGATTCTTTCCGGCGACGATTGATGATACGAAAGATTCAGGACCACTGCGTCGCCCGGCTTTAATGATCCGACGATCCGCTCGAAATCAGCGAGCGTGGTTACCGGCACCCGATTGACGCGCGTGATGACGTCGCCTTCGGTGATTACATTCGGCCGCAAATCAGCCGCAATGCCATTCGGATCCACGTCCTTAACGTACAGACCCTTGACACCGGTAAGATGCCGATCGGCGATTACCTGTGGTGTCAATTCGCTAAGCGTCAGACCCAGACGCGTGCCGTTGGTTTTGACGGTCGGTAGTTTATTTTTGTTGGGCGCAGCTTCTGGATCGCGGATCGGTGAAGAGCCGGATCTTTCAGGACGCTCAGCCAGCGTGACGCTGACTGTACGGCGCTCGAGCTTGCCATCAACTTCCCGTAAGAGAACGAGCGTGGCAGTCTCTCCGACCGGAGTTCCTGCGACTTTCATGATCAAATCCTGCGCGTCACGAACTGGTTGGCCGTTGAACTCGACCACCACATCGTTTACCTGCATCCCGGCTTTGAATGCCGGCGTTGGTTGACCGCCGCTGTCTGCCTGAACGTCAGCGACAATCGCGCCCCGCGCTTCCGGGAGACCGTAGACTTTCGCAAACTCTGCCCGCACCGGTTCGAGCAAAACTCCGAGGAATCCGCGCCGGACTTTACCCTTTGAAATGATCTGCTCGTAAACAAATTTTGCTTCATTCGAGGGCAAGGCGAAGCCGATGCCGCTGTAGTCACCCGTCAACGTAGCGATCTGAGAATTCACGCCAATCGCTTCGCCGTGCATATTCACTAAAGGTCCGCCGCTGTTTCCGCGATTTATCGCCGCGTCGGTTTGCAGGAATCGCTGGAAAGTACCGAATTGCGAATCGCGTTCCTTCTTCGAAATAATTCCCGCCGTTACCGTCTGTTCCAATCCAAAGGGCGAACCAATAGCCAGCACCCAATCGCCGACCTGCACGCCGGTGGAATCACCAAATTTCATTGTCGGCAGCGCATGGCCGGCATCGATCTTGATCACGGCCAGATCCGTTTCAGCGTCGACTCCGATGACTCTCCCGCGAAATCTTTCACCATTGGCGAGTCCAATCGTGATGCGCGTGGCGCCATCGATCACATGCTGGTTTGTCAGAATGTAACCGTTCGAATCGATGACAAACCCGCTGCCGACTCCCTTTGCGGGCCGCATGGCGCGGCGGCGCATCATGTCAAGCAGTGGATTGTTTGACGACTGGTCTTCCTTGTCCGGATTATCAGTCTCGGCCATTTCCGGCGCGCTGAGCGTATCGATGTTCACAACCGCAGGCTCGACCCGTTGGGCGATGTCGACGAACGACGCCGAAAGTGCTTCGGGCGTCCGCGCCACATCCTGCGCCACTGCCGGCCGCCCGGCAAGCATCGCACCGATACCCGCGCCGGTTAAGGCACAGACCAGGCCAAGCGCTATGATCCACACCCGCAGCTTGCGCAGAATTTTGACTTCGACATCACTCGTTTGATTGAAAGACTCGAACATGATTCACCGCCTTCGTGAAAAGCCCTTTGACTAGAGAGCGCTCATGCTGGAAGGTGTAACGAAAACTCAACCGGCAGAGCGCGATTCAGGGGTTCAAGTATAAACGAAACGGGGAATGAAACCGAAACCCGCCAGTGATCATCAAACCCGGCCAACTTCAAGCTAAATATTGCCGGACATCAAACTCAACCGGCAAAACGTCAGGAGACCTCCTGGATCTAACGAAACGATTGCAAAGTATTGGCGGTTCAAGGACGCAGGAGAACTTTCAGCACGCCTTCTTCGCCGGCGCGTTGCATCGCGCGCACGCCGTCGCCCAACGCAACCTGTTCGCTTATCAAACTTCCAACGTCGACCTTGTGCTGTTCAAGCAATTCGAGCGCCGGAAGAAACCGGCCGCAGCGTGAACCCACGATTCTGATCTCATTCACGACGATACGCGCGGCATCAAAATCGGTTTTTCCGTGAAATGTCGATTTCAATACAATAATTCCTCTCGGACGTACAAGGTCCAGCGCGAGATCAAATCCCGATGAAGAGCCTGAAGCTTCAACGATCAGATCAAATTTTCCTTTCGCGCTTTTCGAACGATCAAGGGTAAGAATTCCAACGCCGCGACGAGCGGCGATCTGAAGTTTGTTTTGATGTTTGCCGATCAAGGTTACTGGAGCGCCGGTGGTCGCCAGTACTTGCGCGCACAACAAACCGAGTTTGCCGTCGCCGATCACCGCCACGCTCGTGTCTTTGGTCAGGCTCACGTGCTCGAGAATTCCGCAGGCCGCGGCCAGCGGTTCAGTGAAAACGGCGTGCTCGTCTGAGATTGAATCCGGAACGGGAATCAGATTAACGACGGGAAGTTTTAGAAACTCTGCGTGAGCACCATCCCGTCCGACAATGCCGAGAACCGTCCGGGTCGGACAGTGGCGAGGATCACCAGCGCGGCAAAGATCGCAAATTCCGCAACCGGCGTTGATCTCGCCGACGACACGCTGACCGCGAATTAGCGAGGCGGCGCTATCAGAACCAGCCCTCGCTGACGCGCGGGCCTCTGAAACATTTGCGGGCAACTCTTCAATCACGCCAACGAACTCATGCCCGAGCGTTCCTTCGAATCCAGCGTAGCCACGCGCGATTTCCAAATCGGTGTTGCAGATTCCCGAAAGCGTAATGCGAACAATTGCTTCGCCATCCGCCGCAGGCTTCGCAAGGTCGGCCAGCGAAAGTTTCTGATTTTCATAACGGAGGGCGATCATTAGCGGTGGTCAGTGGTTAGTGGTCAGTTTGTTACCTATGTCTCCGACTGTTCATTGTTTAGTACCTATGTCCCCGACCGTTCACAAGTCAATGATTGAACCGATTGCTAACTCAGCGTTGACCCTAACAACTAACTACTGACCTTCAAAATTTCTTCGATCGCTCGTAAGCATTCTCTTTTGTTAGTTCAACCGTTTGTTTGTTTCCAGCAACGGTAATCGGCAAACGCCATTCAACGGCATTGTCGCCGTCAGCCATCGTCGCATGGAGCCACCAGTTTCCGGATCCCAACTTAATAACCGCGTGACCGTTCGAATCGAGTGTTGCGCGCACCGGTGTCTTTCCCTTCATTCGTTTCGCCAGAAAATCTTCGAAGCTGATCTCGGCATGCGGTCCATTCATAAACTCGCGGCGAATCGTCGCGAAGTCTATTGGAAACGCTTCAATCGCCACATCGTTACCTTTGCCGTTGAATTCAGGGGCGTCGTATTTGATGATCGTGACTTCAGTTTCCGGACCAGCAATGATCGTCCTCGCGTTTGCGCCGTCACTGGGCAGTTGGCGATAGATGTTCCAACCGGCTGCGTAGAGCGAAAGCAATAATGCAGCCGCCAGAATTAGTCTTATGATTCCGTTAGCGTTCACGATCAATCCCAGCTTCGCATCAGAAGGACCTATTGCCTGAAATGCCTCACATACGTGACCAGCTCATTAATCTGCTGTTCCGTAAGTTTCTTCTTAAAGCTCGGCATCTTTCCCCGGCCGTTGTTTATCGAATTGAATAATCGCTCGTCCGATACATCGTTCTGCCAACCGGCATCCGTGAAATCTCGCGCGTGATCGAGCTTCCCGCGGAGAGTTCGTCCGCGCCCGTTCGAGCCATGACACTTCGCGCACTTGGCATCGTACGGGATTTTTGCGCTGTCGGGCGGGTCCGGGCTCTCGCTCCTGCTTGCGTAGGTACTCCATCCGTTTGCTAACAAAAGCGTTGCGAACAAAATAGCCACCGCCAGCGCCGCCAGAGATTCCATTTTTTCTTTCATAGGATCCGTACTCTCAACTCCAAATCAATACTGCGAACGCCTACTTTATAACTCTAATCAGCAATCTTTGTCTTGCTCATCACACGTCAATGGTTGAAAGCAACCTGAATGCGCGATAATCTTCAATAACGTGATCGATCTGTTTGACGACAAACTCCACGAAGAGTGCGGGGTCTTCGGTATCTACGGCCACGCGGAAGCGGCGCGGCTTACTTATCTGGGACTTTACGCGCTGCAACATCGCGGTCAGGAATCGTGCGGCATCGTCGCCTCGAACAATCAGGAACTCCGCCTGGAGCGCGCGATGGGCCATGTGCGGGAAGCTTTCGATCAGGCGCGAATCGATCGGCTTCCCGGGCCAGGTGCGATCGGCCATGTGCGCTATTCTACTGCCGGAGACGTTTCCATCCTCGAGTGCCAGCCGTTCCTTGTAACCTGTCAGCATGGTCAAATCGCCGTCTGCCATAATGGCAACCTTCCGTTCGCGCATGAAGAGCGGAAGAAACTGGAACGCGAAGGCGCAATCTTTTCCTCGACCTCTGATACGGAAGTTATTCTGCACGGCGTGGCGCGATCGCGCGCGCCGAGTCTCAGCGAAGCCATACCTCAGGTATTGCGCGATACTGAAGGCGCCTTCTCGATGCTTTTCTTGACGCCTTCACAGTTGATCGCCATCCGCGATCCGCGCGGCTTTCGGCCGCTGGCTCTGGGCCGCCTCGAAGACGCATGGGTAATCGCTTCGGAAACCTGCGCCTTTGATCTGATCGATGCGCGCTATGTTCGCGACGTCGAGCCGGGCGAGATGATTGTTATCGATGAAGCCGGCCTGCGTTCGTCGCATCCGTTGTCGCCGCAGAAACATTCGGTGTGCATTTTTGAGCACGTTTACTTTTCGCGGCCTGATTCGATCGTCTTTGGGCAATCAGTAAATCGATCGCGACACAAGATGGGGCGCCAGCTGGCCGTCGAACAGCCGGCCGATGCGGATATCGTCGTACCGGTGCCCGATTCGGGAGTCCCGGCTTCAATCGGTTACTCGGCGGAAAGCGGCCTGCCGTTTCGCTTCGGCCTCGTGCGCAATCACTACATTGGGCGCACCTTTATCGAGCCGAAACAATCGATTCGTTCATTCGGCGTTCGGATCAAACTGAATCCGGTGCGTCACTTGATCGAGGGCAGGCGAGTCGTTTTGATCGATGATTCGATTGTGCGCGGCACGACTTCGAAAAAAATCGTGCGCATGGTGCGCGAAGCCGGCGCCAAAGAAATTCACGTGCGAATTAGTTGCCCACCGACAATCAGTCCGTGTTACTACGGTGTAGACACACCCGACAAGGCTGAACTGATCGCCGCCAACATGTCGGTGGCAGAGATTTGCCGCTTCATCGAAGCGGATTCGCTCGGTTACCTGTCGCTCGAAGGCATGTTGCAGGCAACGGGCCTGAATCCAAACGAAACCTGCGTCGCCTGTTGGAACGAACGCTATCCGACCCGAATCACCAGGGAAGCGGAGACCATGCATGAGCGCGATCAGACCGGGGCCCCTTCGCACCTGGCAACCGGGGTTTAGAAACGCATCGCCAGGAACCGAGATCATGAATCGACGCCGACGGTTTTTCGCTGCAGCGTTGTCAGTTACGCTCGCGAGCGCGGTCTGGAACCAGACTTCGCCCGCCGGCTACTTCAACCGGCCCCAGGATATTCCGGCAGCCAGCATCGAGTTTTTTGATGTGCTTGAAATGCCCGCGCGGATCGACAGCCCGGCAGGGGAAGCAAACTCCGGCGGTATCAATCTCATTTGTGCGATCGCCAACCGCCAGCGCGAAGAACTGCTGGGAATGCGCCTGGTCCTATTGATTTTTGACGAGAACGGAAGATATCGCGGCCGGATCAATTGGACTGAGCGCGCTCCCCTGGCCGGCTATTCAATCGAAAAAACAACCCTGCATCCGCCCGGGCTTCGCCTGCGCCGGTCACACGATCATTTCGTATTGGGAATCGACGAGGTGATTGGACGCGAAACGATCTGGCGAGCCTCCGGAATCGAAAAGGCCTTGCGGGCATTTGCGCGCGGCCAGCACGACGTAATTCCCGAGGTGCGAACGATATCAAACAAGTTCGATTCGCGACCGAACCAACTGCCCGTGATACCTTTGCGACGAGAGCGCTGAACTTTATTTTTGATCAATGAGCCGAACCTCTCGTGGATGCGGATGCGCCGCCGTGACGTTAGCGCTGCTTTGTGGGGTAGCCGGGGTGACCGCGTGGAAATTTGGGCTGGTCTCCTGGCTGCGTTCGCGACCGCCGAAGCCTTCCGGGGCTGAGCTGCAGGTGCACGTGCTGGACGTTGGCCCAATCGAAGGCGATTCAATTCTAATTATTTCACCTGCGGGGAAAAGCGTCTTGATTGATGCCGGTGACGCGAGCAAAGCCAAAGTCGTCCTCGATGCCTTGAAGCGTTACAAAGTCGAACATCTCGATTACTTCATCGCGACGCATCCGCATCCGGATCATATAGGCGGCGCCGCAGAAGTCCTGAAAAATGTGAAAGCGGATGTGTTGATCGACAATGGGGTCGACCTTTCTACTCCTGCTCCCGTTGCCGCAACCAGTAAAGGAAATAGCAAGTCTGCCAAAGCGCCTCCGCCCCGCGTGGCGCCGAAGAAAGGGAAATCCCCTACCAGCTTCTTCGATGAATACAAGGATGCGATAAAACAAAACGGCGGTCGTTATGAAACTGCGCAGGTGGGGAAAAAATATGATCTCGGCGGCGGCGCGATTTTGACTGTGCTGGCGCCGGGGGGACCATTCTTCACCAAAGATCAAATGAAGGCCGGCGGAAATGACACGAACGCGAACTCGATCGTGATGCGATTGGATTACGGCGATTTTTCAATGCTCTTAATGGGAGACGCCGAGGCGCAAAGTGAGCAGCGGCTGCTCAGCAAGGATATGGATCTGAAAGTTTCGGTGATCAAGATTGCGCATCACGGGTCGAAGTACGCGACGTCCGAAAATTTTGTAAAGCGCGTGCATCCTGAAGCTGCGATAATTTCCGACGGCGCGTGGAATCGTTATGGTCACCCGGCGCAAAGCGTGCTCGATCGTTTGAAGGCGGTGGACGCAAAGGTTTATCGCACGGATCTGCAGGGCGAGCTTACGATTACCTCAAAAGGCAAAGCCGATTCAGCCGGGCGTTCCTTCGAAATCAAACCCGCGAAAGAAACAAAGGACGATGTCTGGGCCGGGCGCGAAGGCGGGAAAGACGACTCGTCGCGATCAGGATTTATCGCCTACGGTGATTTTGGGCCACCGCCAAAACCGAAGCCCGAGAAGTCTCCTAAACGGTAGGAGCGACTGTGTGCGCTCGGAACAGCAACCCTATGACTAAACCCGCAACCTATCGCGATGCCGGCGTGGACATTGACGCCGCGAATCGTGCCACCGAGAAAATCAAGCAGTTGGCGCGCGCAACTTTCAATACGCGCACGCTCTCTGAAATTGGAAGCTTTGGCGGGATGTTCGATGGCGCGTTTCCCGAGATGCGATCGCCTGTGCTGGTCGCTTCGGCAGATGGTGTCGGGACGAAACTGAAGATCGCTTTCGTCACCGGTATTCACGACACGATTGGCGGCGATCTGGTCAATCATTGTGTCAACGACATTCTGGTGCAAGGGGCGCGGCCGCTTTTCTTTCTCGACTACATCGCTACCGGAAAACTTGCTCCTGAAGTTGTGACGAGCATCGTGGAAGGCATTGCGGCCGGGTGCCACGAAAACGGTTGCGCCTTGCTGGGCGGCGAGACCGCTGAGATGCCGGGCTTTTATTCTGAAGGTGAATATGACGTTGCCGGATTCATCGTCGGTGTGGTGGATCGGGAAAAAATCATCGATGGTCGCGCGATCGTGCCGGGTGATGTCGTGCTGGGTTTACCTTCGGTGGGTTTGCACACGAACGGCTATTCGCTCGCGCGCAAGCTTTTCTTTGAAAACGGCGGGTACAAACCGGACTCTTTTATTGATGAGCTCAAAGAATCAATCGGCGCGGCGCTATTGAAATCACATGTCAGTTATCTCTCGGTTCTGGAGAGTCTGCTTGATAAAGGATTAATAAAAGGACTGGCACATATTACGGGAGGCGGCTTGCTCGAGAACATACCGCGCATTCTGCCCGAGGGAACTGGAGTTGAAATCATGAGAGGTGCGTGGCCGGTGCTGTCGATTTTCGAGTTGATGCAACGAATCGGAAACATCGGAGAGGCGGAAATGTTTCGCACCTTCAACATGGGCGTGGGGATGATTATTGTCTGTGACCGCGCGAAGTCCGCGCAGGTAACGTCGCTTCTCGAATCGCGCAGCGCAGTTTATGAAATCGGACGTGTCGTTGCCGGCGACCGGCGGGTGGAGATCGTCTAACAAGCTAGAAAGGCACAGGGCTTTGCCCCAAAGCAGAAAGGCCGACCTCTCATTCACACCGGGCTTCAGCCCGGTGATGAATGGCAACAAGAGACGAGGAACCGTTTTAACGGTTTCCTATTTTGGTCAAGGCACTGAGGCAATTAAACACGAGGCAGTTACGTCGATTGCCGGAGGGAGAAACCGTTAAGGCGTAGAGACACGGAGGAAATTCAAAAACGGTAATTGGTATCCAGTTGAATTTTCTTTTTCTGTTCCATGTCTCAGTGACTCTGTCTCTCTGTCACAGTTTCCTCCTTCTCCGGGAGGGAGATCCTGAATGGAACAATGGCTCGAAGACTTCAAACAGACAATTGAATCGGCAGCGCCGCAACTGATGCAAATCACCGAAAGCCAAAGTGAGCGGCCGCGAGCGGAAGACCAATGGTCCTCAAAGCAAATCATCGGTCACTTAATCGATTCCGCCGCGAACAATCATGCGCGATTTGTGCTCGGGCAATTGAAAGACGATCTTGTCTTTCCCGGCTACGAACAGGATCGCTGGGTCGCTAGCCAACATTATCAGGAGGCTTCCTGGTCTCAACTTGTCGAGTTGTGGCGCGCTTATAATCTCCACCTCGCGCACGTCATGTCATACGTGCCCAAAGAAAAGTTGGAAACTCCGTGCACGCAACACAGCCTGCAAACCATCGCGTTCCAGACGGTGGACTCCTCGGCTCCAGTGACACTCGAATACCTGATGAAGGATTATGTCGTGCACTTGAAACATCATCTGGGGCAGATATTCGACGAGGCCGAGTCTTAAATGACCCTCGGAACTGCGAGTATCAAACGCCTCGGCATACTGATCTCCGGTCGTGGCTCGAACATGGTTGCGCTTGCGGAAGCGGTGCAGGCCGACCGGATTCCCAATGCGGAAATCGCGATCGTCATCAGTGATCAACCGAATGCCGCCGGACTGGCGAAGGCCCAGGAGCGCGGAATTGAAACGCTCGTCATCGAACGCGGGGGGCGCGCGCGCGCGGAGCATGATCGCGAAATTGTCTCTGCCTTGAAAGCTCGCGCAGTCGATCTCGTCTGCCTGGCGGGTTATATGCGGATGCTTTCGCGCGATTTCATCGACGCCTATCGCGAACGAATTCTGAACATTCATCCGAGTTTGCTGCCGTCATTTCCCGGGCTCGACGCGCAACGACAAGCCTTGGTCGCCGGCGCAAAAGTCACCGGCTGCAGCGTCCATTTTGTTGACGAGACGTTGGACGGCGGGCCGATTATTGCGCGGCGGACAGTACCGATTAATCCCGACGACACGGTGGAAAGTTTGTCGGCGCGGATTCTGATTGAAGAGCACAAACTTTATCCAAAGGTGGTTGCGATGCTGACCAGCGGGGGCGAGCCCCCTTCCTGACCTCGAGCTGCTCTATCTGGCTTCTCATCCTGGATTGAATCCTTTTCAGGAAGCCCTCTTCCTGGCGCTGTGAGCTTACGGAATTGTCCACCGCGACTAGTTGAAAAGCCATTCAAACTTTAGAATCAGGATTCACGCCAGCAACCTCTAAGGTCAGGAAGGGGGCTCGCCCCCGCCTTGCTGTTTACCATTCACGATTCCCGATTTACTATCCTCTGGTGACCATAGACGAACAACTCGCCTACCTGAGAAAAGGCACCGTTGAAATAATTCGCGAAACTGATTTGCGCGCGAAGCTCGAATCATCAGTCAAAACGGGCAAGCCCTTGCGCGTGAAACTCGGCGCCGATCCGACGGCACCCGACATTCACCTCGGCCATACGGTGGTGATCCGCAAACTGCGGCAGTTCCAAGAACTCGGCCATGAGGTCATTTTTCTGATCGGCGATTTCACCGGGATGATTGGCGATCCTTCAGGCCGCAGCGCGACCCGCCCGCAACTTACCCGCGAGGAAATCGACGCGAACGCCGAAACTTACAAGACGCAAATCTTCAAACTGCTCGATCCTGACAAAACGATCATTGATTTCAATTCGCGCTGGATGGACAAATTCGACGCGGCCGGTTTCCTGCGCCTGTCTTCCCATGTGACGGTAAAACAGATTCTCGAGCGCGATGACTTTCAGAAACGTCTGGCCGAAGAACGTCCGCTCGCGCTACATGAAGTGATGTATCCACTGGTGATGGCTTATGACTCGGTGGCTTTGAAAGCTGACGTGGAACTGGGCGGCACTGATCAAAAATTCAATCTGCTGATGGGCCGCAACCTGCAGCGCGAATACAGCCAGGAACCGCAGGTGGCCGTGGTGATGCCTCTGCTTGAGGGCACTGACGGCGTGCAGAAGATGTCGAAGAGCACGGGCAACTACATTGGTATCAATGAAGCGCCGCAGGAGATGTTCGGGAAGGTGATGTCGATCAGCGATGAATTGATGTGGCGGTATTATGAATTGCTTACCGACTTGCGCGTTGAGGAGATCGCCGCGTTGCGCGCGGCCGCGGAATGTGGTGAGAAAAATCCGCGGGACATCAAAGCCGATCTGGCGAAACGCCTTGTCACTGATTTTCATTCGACCGTGGACGCCGATCATGCGGCGGAAGAATTCGATCGGGTGTTCAAACAGAAGCAGGTGCCTGAGGAGATTGAAGAGCGCACGCTTCCTTCTAATCATCCGAAGGGCTGGGATCTTTCTCATCTACTAGTCACCGTTGGATTGGCCGACTCGAAAGCTGATGCGCGCAGACTCATACAGCAGGGCGGTGTTTATGTCGACGGTGAACGGCAGACAACTATTAACTCCATAACGCTTTGGAAACCTGGCATGACAACGATCCTTCAAGTCGGCAAGCGACGCTTTGTGCGCGTGAGATTTGAAAACAAGTTATCTTGACGCAACCGCCACGGCGGTTCAGAATTACATAGAGCATAAATGACAATGATTAAACCTCTTTTAGTTCGTGCACTTCCAAACTATCAACTGTATTTGGAGTTTGATGACGGATCGAAGGGCGCAGTAGACGTCTCGGATCTTGCGGGCAAGGGCGTCTTTGAATCTTGGAATGACTACACCTTTTTCGAAAGCGTTCATATCGGTGATCATCGCGAGATTAAGTGGAATGACGAGATCGAGCTCTGTGCTGACTCTCTTTATCTGAAACTAACGGGCAAGACTCCAGAAAAGTTGTTCCCAAGACTTCGCCGCGAACAGCCGCATGCCTGAGCTTTGCCGCTTCTACGGCATTATTATCAGAATGTTTTGGCGTGACCATCCGCCTCCTCATTTTCACGCCATCTACGGAAATTACGAGGCCCAGATAGAAATTCTTACGTCCGAGGTAATTGGAGGAGTATTACCTCTTGGAGCACACAGCCTTGTGAGCCAATGGGTAAATCTACATCGCGAAGAGCTCTTAGCGGCATGGGAACGGGCCAGAGCTCTTCAACCGATTGGGAAAATAGACCCTCTTCCTTAACCAATGTCCGCCGTCATTGCCACCGACGAAACTCTGATCATCGAAACGCCTGAGCGCGTGCCGCTGCATTTTGCCCTGGCGTCGATTGGTAATCGCTTCATCGCCTGCGCCATCGATCACGCGATCCAGGCCTTCGCTTTTGCAGTGATGGTAATCGCGTTCATTTTCATCAGTAACTTCGCCTCGTTTGAAGATACCGTGCAAAATCTGCCGAAGTGGGTCATCGCGCTGTTAGTCATCCTCGTGTTCGTCATCATGGACGGCTATTTTGTCGTTTTCGAGTGGCTATGGAGCGGCCAGACGCCGGGCAAGCGCTGGCTTAAGTTGCGCGTGATTCGCGAAGATGGGCGGCCCATCACTTTCTTTGAAGCGATGGTGCGGAATCTGCTTCGCGATCTGGACATCATGCCGGGGATTTTTTATTCGGTCGGTTTGGTCTCAGTTTTTGCAACGGAGAAAGATCAACGGATCGGCGATTTGGTTGCCGGCACTGTCGTAGTGCGCGAGCGCGAAGCTGAGGCGCCGGCCTTCTCTGAAGTATTTGCCTCGCCGGTCTCTGATCCAGCCCTGCGCCGTTCGTTCAAGCCGGCGCAATTTACTGCGGACTTGAACCTTCTTTCCGAAAGAGAAATCGCGGTGGTCGAAACTTTTCTGCGCCGGCGATGGGACCTCCGCGATTATCCGCGACAGTGGATGGCCTGGCGAGTTTCAATGCCAATTCTCTTCAAACTCAGACCCAAATACGATCTTGCGACGTTTACCTACGAGGGCTTCCTCGAGGAACTCCTGCACCGATACCGCGAACAGCATCGATTCATCGATTGAGAATCTGGCCTTCGTAACGTTTGCGGAAACCCGACCGTAAGGGAGGATGCGTAGGGTTCCGAAATGATTTGATTCCAGAAACCGAGCGATAGCGGCACCCTCCCTCACGGTCGGGTTTCCGAAGACTGTCGACCTACTCCAAATTGACCTCGCATCTGGCCTTTGTTAGCCTTTTCGTTTTTTGATGAAGACGAATATTCGAACTATAGAGAGGCAATCAAACAACTATGGCTAAGGATGTTTTTATTCTCGGCGGCAAGCGGACGCCGATGGGCGAGTATGCGGGAGCGCTCAAAGATATCTCCGCAAATGATCTGCGAAAGAGTTTAGAGATCACCTCGTCGAATGTTGGCTTCTTAGCCCATCGAGAAACTGAAGTTTTTCGGACCATCTCTAGATTTTCATAGAAAATCCAAATTCTTGTGTGACAATTAGTGGCGACACCGATCGCACTGGGCATTAACTATAGAAAACACACTTGTTACGCGGCTGACCCATGCTGATGGATCTCAGGCACAATTCTTGCGAAAAATGTTGTCGCCCCAATAGTGCGTGTCGCTAGATACTTCAAAATCCAAGTTGGTCATTAACACACTGTTCATCAAGCAAACGCGGTTTTTCGCTTGCGCGTGTCGCGATTATCGTGATAGAAGCAAAGGACTGCCTTTGTTCGCTGACTCACCTTCGGAACAAGCAGTTTCGGACTTTTGTAAGGAGTTTCGATTAGTTCTGCGCTCATCAGCGCGAAATGGTCTCAACCTTTCTGAATCTCTAAAGGAGTTCTCCTGATATGTGTAAATCTCTACGTTTCATTTTTGTCTCACTTTTGATCATGGGCATGTGCGCGCTGAGCGCGATGGCCCAGTCAACGACGACCGGCGCCATCGGCGGCATGGTCACCAATCCCAACAGAGAAGTGATCCCCGGTGCAACCATTACGGTCAAGAACCTGGAAACCAATAAAGAAGACACGGCGGTGAGTGACGATCAGGGCCGGTTCCGCGTGGTGAACCTCGTGCCTGGCAGCTATAGCGTTGCGGTCAGTTCGTCTGGATTCGCACCGTTCAGTGTAGACAAGCTAATCGTGGAAGTCGGTCTTGTTTCAAACGTCGATGCGGCACTTACAATCGGCCCCGTGGCTGAAAAAGTAACCGTCACCGCCGACGCCCCAGTCATCAATACAAGTCAGCAGGACTTTTCGAACAATATGAATCAGATGTCGATCAACAACCTGCCGATTAATGGTCAGCGTTGGTCGAATTTCGCGCTCCTGAATCCAGGCACGGTGCCGGATGCTAACTTTGGTCTGATCAGCTTCCGCGGTATTTCCGGTCTTCTCAATAACAACACGATCGACGGCGGCGACAACAATCAGGCTTTCTTTTCGGAAGAGAAAGGCCGCACGCGTCTGAATTACACCACCAGCCCATCATCAATTCGCGAGTTTCAGGTCAACACCTCGAACTACTCAGCCGAGTATGGCCGCGCAGCCGGCGGCGTGGTGAATGCCGTCACCAAGAGCGGCACCAACGAATTTCACGGCCAGGCTTTCTATTACCGCCGTGATAACAAATGGGGGGCGCGCAATCCATTGGCGACAATCTCGACATTCGATGCAGCCACCAGAACGACCACCATCTCCGGTTTCAAGCCGGTGGATGTTCGTAATCGCTGGGGCATCACGATCGGCGGCCCTGTCAAAAAGAACAAGCTGTTTTGGATTTTTACTTACGACGAGCTGCGGCGCAACTTTCCCGGTCTCGCAATTTTCAATAGTCCGAGCTTCCTGCAAACCGTGAACACATGCGCCTCTCTGGCCGATCTCAATGGGCCAAATGGGCAACCTTGTAATACGGTTGTCTCTGGCACTACCACTCTCTTCACTCAATCATTAAAGAATCCCTCGCGAGGGCTGACTGACACGCAAATCAACAACGCATTGGCATACATCAATAGCCTGACGGGACCGACACCACGACACGGAAACCAGCGGATTTTCTTACCGAAGATTGACTGGAACATTAACCAAAACCATGTTTTCACCTTCAGCTACAACCGGCTGAGATGGGCTTCGCCCGCCGGTATTCAGACCCAGCCAACGAACACATTTGCCCGACGCAGTTTTGGCGACGACTTTGTAAACGGCGATACCTATCAGGCGCGTCTGTCCTCAAACTTTGGACCGAACATGGTGAACGAAGCGCGATTCCAGTATGGCCGCGACAACGAGTTCGAGTTCAGTCAGACTCCTTTGCCGGGGGAACCATTGACCGCTCAACCGTATCCCGGTGTAACGACTGCGGGAACCAGATCGCCGGACATATTCATCACCAATGGTATCGAATCCGGTGTCGCAACATTTCTAGAGCGTCCGGCCTTCCCCGATGAAAAGCGCTGGCAATATGCTGACACTGTTACCATGACCTTGGGTAACCACACCGTCAAATTCGGCGGTGACTTCAATCACGTGAACGATCTTCAGAATAATCTCCGCTTCTCCGCGGGAGCTTATTCATACAACAACATCAACGACTTCATCATCGACTACACAAATTTCACAGCCGGTACCACTTTCAGTGGCACAGGCGGATTGGCCGCGACAGTCAACTGTTCTGCGAATACCGGCCGATTCAGGGGCAAGTGCTACACGAGTAACTATAATCAGGGGTTTGGCCCGGTGCTGTTTGATTTCACCACCGAGGACTATAACTTCTTCGTTCAGGACGACTGGCGCTACACGCCGCGTCTGACGGTGAACCTCGGTGTTCGTTACGAATACGAAAGACTGCCCAAGCCGTTCCTGGGTATTGCCGCAGTTCCTCAAACCACAAAGATGCCTGCGGATAAAAATAATTTTGGTCCGCGTATTGGGTTTGCCTGGGATATGTCGGGTAATGGCAAGAATTCGCTCCGCGGTGGTTATGGTCTCTACTTCGGTCGAATAATTAACTCGACAATTCTAAATGCACTGACCAATACCAGCCGTGTCGGCAGCCAACTTCAGGTTTCTCTCGGCCCAACCCTCGCAACTTGTACAACGGCCACTCCGAGCGCTAACTGCGCACCGATCTTTCCCTACACGCTCGCTTCCCCACCGCCGGCAACCACGGCCATTCAATTCTTTCAGAATGATTTCCAGGCGCCGGCGATTCATTCAATGGATCTGATCTACGAACGCGAGATTGCCCGGAATACGGTTGTCTCAGGCTCATTGCTGATGAGCTTTGGCCGCCGGTTGCCGACTTTCGTTGACACGAACATTAGTCCCACAAGCAAAACGTTTACTTATACAATTAACGGAGGCCCATTTACTGGGCAGACGTTGACGGTGCCCTGGTATTATGGCCCATCAGCCACCAGTGGCCGTCCCAATGGGTTGTTCGGTGCGATGACTGAGATTCGCAGTATAGTTTCGAGCAGTTATTACGCTTTCGTGGCCCAGCTTAACCGCCGGCTCAGTAAGGGTCTGCAGTTCCAAGTGAACTACACGCACTCCAAGTCGCGTGACGTAGGCCAATCTTCGGTTACATTCACGGCCACTAATAGTCCGTTTGATCCTTTTAGTCCGCAAGCTGAAATTGGCAGATCGAATTTTGATATACCCAACAAGTTTGTCGCCAATGCCGTTTGGTATCCGCACTTTAACGTTCATGGCGGCGCCAGCGCGGTCTTAAATGGCTGGGAACTGGCGCCAATCTTCCAGATGTATTCGGGCGTGCCGCTTAATGCAGTAGTTTCGGGAAGCATTCCCTCACCCGGCATAGCCCAGGATCCCAATTGTTTCCCGGCGTCGACGATCGGAACTTCACAAGCGACGGTTAACCAGTGCTTCACTCCTGGTGGAGGAATCAACGGTACGGCCGGTGCTGCACGATTTATCCTCGTGCCGCGCAACTCCTTCCGGTTGCCCAGAATCGTGAATCTTGATATGCGCGTTTCGCGTCGTATCCATTTCAATGAAACCACCGCCCTCGAGTTCCTGGTTGAAGGCTTCAACGTTTTCAATCGCACTCAGGTAACCGGAGAGAACAATACTTTCTATGCTATAAGTTCGACTGCGGCCACCTGCAATGCGGCACACACGACCTGCACGCCGGCAAGCGCGGTGCTAAACTCTAGCCCGACCTTCCAGACCGTTAACGCTGCCGGGGGCACGCTCTTCCGCGAACGGCAAGTTCAAATGGCTGTGCGCTTCGAGTTCTAAACTCGATCACACAGTTCGAAACCAATCAATCGGGCGCGTCCTTCGGGGCGCGCCCATTTTTTCAGCAGCACTCGCCATCTCCCAATTGCGCTGGTCATTGTAATGACCCGGTCGCTGCCCCCGGCGCGTCGGGGTTCGGTATCTCCCTATGCTAGATTTGAATCGCACATGGGCGAGCAATCGAACGTTTCCGGCCGCCTTACTCGCGCACAGATGTCTGCGCAAATCAAGCAGCGGGCGCTGGCGATCGGTTTTCACAAAGTGGGGATCGTCGCAGCTGAATGTTTATCCCCTGAACGCGCGCGATTGGAAGAGTGGTTGCGCCGGGGCTTTCACGGGGAAATGATGTGGATGGCTCGCGACCCTGAGCAGCGCGCCAATCCTCTGAAGATTTTTCCAGAAGCGAAATCTATGGTCGCGGTGATTTTGAATTACTACACCGCGCCTCAACATCAGGACAATCCTGATACCGGTAAGGTTTCCCGTTACGCCTGGGGCGACGATTATCACGAGATCGTCGGGGACAAGCTGCGCGCTCTTCTAAAATGGATCAAAACAGAATGGCCGGGCACGGACGGAAAAGTATGCGTCGACATTCAACCGATGATGGACAAAGCGTGGGCTGCCAGGGCGGGCCTGGGCTGGATCGGGAAGCATACCAACCTGATTACAAATGATTACGGTTCATGGGTATTCATCGGCGAGCTGCTGCTGAACGTCGAACTGGAGTACGACGATCAGCAAATCGCCGATCAGTGCGGCTCGTGCACGCTTTGCATCGATGCCTGCCCCACGGGCGCGATTGTCGGACCCTACGTGCTGGATGCAAATCTCTGCATCTCGCATGCGACTATCGAATCGCGCGCCCTCGAGATGCGACCCGAGGTAGCGCCCAAACTCGAAGGCTGGGTTTATGGCTGCGATATTTGCCAGGATGTGTGCCCCTGGAACCAGATGACGCCCGCTACAAATGAAACTCGCTTCGAACCGCGCGCAGGGAACGTCAACGCATCGCTTACTGAAATTCTTGAGCTAACGCCGGAATCTTACGCGGCACGATTTCGCGGCAGCGCCATGAAACGCGCCAAGCTGGCAGGCCTGCAACGAAACGCCGGAGTTCTGCGGAACCGCGCGAGGTAGCAAGCGGGTAGATGGTCACTTCAGTTGAATTCTAAATCGAAAGAGATCTTGATTTTCGGTGCCGTCGTGGTTGTGTTGATGCTTCTGTTTCCACCATGGGATTACTTTGATCCCGACACCTCGGCACGACGCTCGGCGGGTTACCACTTTCTTCTGAGGCCACCCGAACCACTGCCTGTAAAAGATGTATTCGGACCTCCACGTTATCCTCACATGGTCCGCGTTAGAAAAAATGATATTAGCCTGATCTTTCAACTGCTGATTACAGTTTCTACTGCCCTGGGTTTGGCTCTGCTTTTTCGGAACAACCGGTCCTTGACCTCCATCTTTCTCGGAATTGTTTTTCTTGTTTTCGCTGCGTTCGTGATCGGCTTCGTTATTTGGATAGTAGTTACCGAAAAACTACAGTACGGACATTGGGCATTACCCTGAATCATTTACAATCTTGATTAATTGAGGCAAAAGAAATGAAATTTCTGATTCTCTGTCTGTGCGCATTCTTTGGTATGGCGATCACTTGTGGCCCTGCCCGAGCTCAGGGGGCTGCTTCCCCTGCCGATCTTCATCGCCTCGCCGATGATTACTACAACTGGCGCAATCAGAACTACCCCGTGGCCTCCAGCGACGCCGGACTTCATACCTGGGACAACAAGTTGACCGATTATTCGCTGTCGCCGTTGCTCGCCCGCCGCCTGCACGTGAAGGAAGTGCTGGCGAAAGTGCGCGCGATGCAGTCCGAAAAGTGGAGCAAGGACGATCGCATCGACTGGCTGCTGTTTCGATCGCAGTTGGAGAGCATTACCTTCTTTGATCGCGTGATGGATTTTGAAGAAAGCGATCCGCAGACTTATGTAAACGAGTGCAGCAACGGCATCTTTTCTTTGCTCAAGAAGGATTACGACACGCCGCGTAATCGTGCCCTCGCTGCTACGGCGCGCCTGCGACAGATGCCGTTCGTGATTGAGCACGGCAAGCAGAACCTGACCAGGCCCGTGCGTCTGTACGCGCAACTGGCGATCGATTCGGCGCGCTCGATAGACAGCTTGTTTACTGACAGCCTGATGACGCTCACAAAAAATATGTCGCCGGCCGAAAAGGCCGAGCTGATGAAGGCGCGCGATGCGGCCATCGCCTCGATTCATGGTTTCGCGGACTTTTTAGAGAAGCGTTTGCCCGGCATGCCGGCGTTCAAGCCGATGGGCGAAGAAAACTATAACTATCTGCTCAAGAACGTCTATTACCTGCCCATCGACGCAAAGCAACTCGAAATGCTCGGGCAGACTGAGCTGGCGCGTTATCGCGGTCTGGAATCGATGCTTCCGGATCCTTCGCTCGCTGATCCGAACCCGGCGCGGGCCAAGGTGATCCCAAAGAATCAGAATGACTTTCTCAAAGCTTATGAAAGTCGCGAGGCTGAGATGATCGCTTATCTGAAAGAGAATCATCTGGTCACGCTCCCGCCGTATCTGGGACGGTTTGAAATTCGCCAGTTGCCCGAAGCGTTCAAGCCGACCAGCCCGGGCGGATTCATGAACGCGCCCGGTGTTTACGACAAGGACTCGGCCGGCTTCTATTTCATTCCCACTTACAATCCACAGAGCCGGAATTTTTATATTCGCGCGGCAATCGAAGATCCGCGCCCCATCCTTGGTCACGAAGGAATCCCGGGTCACTTTCTGCAACTTTCAATCGCCAATCACTTGAAAGATGAAATTCGCCGCCAGCACGGCGACGGCATTATGGTCGAAGGCTGGGCCTTGTACGGCGAAGAGATGCTGATGCGTACGGGCCTGTATCCCTTGAACTCAGCTTCGCAGGGACAGGTTCTGCGACTGGCGCGCTATCGCGCGGCACGTGTCGGCGTTGATGTGAACCTGCACACCGGCCGTTGGACATTTGAACAAGCGGTGAAATATTTCATGGAAGCCGGTGGGCTTGATCGCGAAGCCGCGGAAGGTGAAGCGGCCGGAGCCGCGGCAAGTCCGACGCAAAAGATCTATTACATGACGGGCAAGTGGCAGATCATGCGCCTGCTCGGCAAGTACCGGGATAAGAAAGGCAAAAACTTTCGCCTCGGCGAGTTTCATGATGACCTGATCCGAAATGGCAGCCTGCCGCTCTCGATCATTGAATGGATACTTCTCGATGATCGATCGTCGCTGGATGCAGCGTTAAAGTGATCGCTATGACACTCGCCGATGACTTTGGATATGAAGGTCAGCATATCTATAAGGTAAAGAGAGGTAATTGAGACATGAAAATCGAGTCGCTCGACCAAGAGATACGTACGACGCTGTCATCCGGGTATTACAAGATCCCGAGATTTCAGCGTCCTTACTCATGGACGCGGGAGAATATCCAAGAGTTCTGGGACGATGTGGTGCGAGACAATCCGGTCGACTATTTTATTGGTTCGATGGTGGTCTTCAAGGAGGGAAATCAAAGGTTTGGCGTTGTGGACGGCCAGCAAAGGCTAACGACAATAATGATTCTATTGGCGGCAATTCGGAATGCCCTGGCAGAGCATAAGCTGCAAGATCTTGCCCAAGGAATTCAAAACTTGATTGAGCGACGAAACATAGACAATATCCCGGAGTATGTATTATCAACCGAGACTTCCTATCCGTTCTTCCAAGATAGAATTCTCAAGTTTGGTGAGCCCGATGTTCCTGTTGAGCCAATGCGAGAGGAAGAGAGCCTTCAGATAGCCTTCGACCAACTGACCTTGCTCGTGGATTCGGTGATACAAGGCGTTAAGTCCTCTTCATCAGTTTCCGGAAGGGCGGTATTACAGAGTATCAAACAGAAATTGATTCAGGTTCGAGACTCACTTCTCAACCTTAAGGTGATCTTCGTCAAACTAGACGATGAAGATGATGCCTATATAATCTTCGAAACTCTGAATACGCGTGGCAAGGATCTAAGTCTCACTGACCTTGTCAAGAATCACTTCACGAAACACCTGAAGCCGAAGACTGCTTCAGTCGATCAAACGAAGGTGAAATGGGGGAAGATCTTGGAAACCATCGAAGGCTCGTCTGTCGACCTGAGCACTGATGCCTTCATACATCATTTTTGGCTCTCGAGGTTTGATTACCTCCCGCAAAAGAAACTATTCAAGACACTGAAGCGGCGGGTGACGAAAACGGAAGCAAAAAGATTTTTGGACTTTCTCGTCTCTGACTCCTCAATTTATCGGTCGATCCACGAGATTGGATTCGGGAAGTGGACGAAACAGGAAAAGGGGATTAGCGATAGCTTGAAGGCTCTTCAACTGTTCCGAGTCCAACAGCAAACTCCCTGCGTCCTCTCGCTCGTTCGCGCATACAAAGGTAAGAAGTTCAAAAAGAAACACTTCGAAAACGCAATCGTGGCTATTGAGAAATTCCACTTTCTATTTACAGCAGTTACTTCTCAGCGGTCTTCGGGCGGTATTTCTGCAATGTATGCAGCTCTTGCGAGGCGAATATATGAATCTTCCGACACGAATGAGGCGCAGAAAGTGATTAAAGAACTCATTACCAAGCTCAGAGATCGAATTCCTTCGCTGGTAGAAGTTAAAGCACTATTTCCTGAGATAGTGTTCACAGACAACATCACCAAGGATAAGAGCCTCGTAAAATACATCTTGGCTCGATTCGATAAACGACTTTCGTCAGCGATCACCGTCGATTACGACTCGATGACAATTGAACACTTAGCTTCTCAGAGCCACATCGGTACTGGTGGTTTTACAGAAGACATAGTTGGTCAACTTGGAAATCTCATTCTTGTTTCTGAAGATCTGAACAACAAACTAGCGAATAAGCCTTTTAGTGAGAAGAAGCAAATACTTAAAGCCGCCGGCTACGTTATTCCGAAAGAGATCAAGAATGCATCGACTTGGACTGCTAAACAAATAACCGAGCGGACTGAAATGATGGCCGGTGAAGCTTATGACAAACTCTGGAGAATATAGATGATCACACAGTGCCGCTTTCGATCATTGAATGGATCATGCCGTCGCAGGACGCGGTGTTGAAGTGATGACAACCAGCAAACGCGGCAGCAAAAACACCCGAGTTACATTCGACACCGTGCGCGAGATCGCCCAAAGCCTTCCGGGCGCTGAGGAGTCAACCTCCTACGGCACACCCGCTTTCAAGGTCAAGGGAAAGCTGTTCGCGCGCCAGCATCAGGACGGCGAATCACTGGTTGTCGGTGTCGATTTCGAAGCGCGCGAAGAATTAATGAACGCCGCTCCGGAGAAGTTCTGCATCACTGACCATTATTTGAACTATCCCTGGATACTGGTGCGGCTGTCGAAAGTTCGGACCGAAGAGCTTCGCGATCTGTTAATCGGATCATGGCGGCGAGCGGCGCCGAAAAGTCTGGTACGGTCGTATCACCGGCTAGTTGAAGGAATTTGCTGACCCGCGAGCTATAAACATCGCGCTCTCACAGAGCGTCGAATCGTACTTCATATTTGTCTCATACACGCTAGAATAGCCTCACGTTTCCTCGACCTATTAGGAGATAACAATGGCGATCCCAACATATGACAAGTTTATCGATCCGATGTTGCACTATCTGGCTGAGCATCGGGAAGGCGCTCCAGCATCAGTCATTTACGAAGCCCTCGCCAGTGCGCTCGGAATTGACGAACAGGAAAAACTAGCACTTTTGCCGAGCAAGACGCAGCCTATTTACAAAAATCGTGCTGGCTGGGCACACGATAGACTTAAGCGCGCCGGACTCTCTAGCTCGCCCCGACGCGGTTATTGGAAACTTACTGACGACGGGGTCGCCTTCGTACAATCACATCATCATCCGCTGAGCCCCGAAGAGGTTCGCGAACTAACCGTTGTCGATCCTAACGTGCGTTTACGTCCTCTTGCAGAAAACGATGGGAGTGAAACGGCTTTACCGGAGCAAGACGCTGAAACTTGGGCAACTCCAGACGATCGACTAGAGAATGCGCTTACCGAATTAGAGCATTCGACAGCTGAGGACCTTCTGAACACGATTGGTCAAGCTCCTCCTAAATTCTTTGAAACGCTCGTTCTTGATCTTCTCCACGCGATGGGTTATGGCGCTACTCGCGCTGACCTGCAACATGTTGGGCGGTCGGGTGATGGAGGAATAGACGGCATCATCTCGCTTGACCGTTTGGGCCTCGAGAAGGTGTTCGTCCAAGCGAAAAGGTGGCAGAGTTCCGTCGGACGCGAAGTAGTGCAAGCATTCTATGGGGCACTTGCTGGACGACGAGCGAATAAGGGCGTTCTCATTACAACGTCGAGTTTTACGCCGCATGCAGTTGAATTCGCGCGCTCGGTTGAGAGAATTGTCTTGATTGATGGTAAACGTTTAGCTGACCTGATGATGGAGTACGGTGTTGGTGTTTCTCACAGAACGATTAAGATTCCGACGATAGATACTGACTATTTTGAGGAATAGCGAGTTCTTTCATTTTTCGTTATTCGGTTGGCTATCATTAGAGCGGTTCAGGAGAACAAACCCAAATGAAAAAACACATATGGCTTTTGGCAGTTGGTTTGCTGGCGTTCGCTGGTTGTTTTCATATGAACGGCATCAAAGGCTCGGGCGTGCGGAAGACCGAGAAGCGAGACGTCAACTCGTTCAAATCAATCGAGACTAACGGCGCTTACGAAATCGACGTCGATTGCCAGAAGCCTCTGGGCCTGGAAATCGAAGCTGACGACAATATTCTGCCGCTGGTAAAAACCGACGTACGCGATGGCGTGCTGTACATCACTAACGCGCAGCCGTACCGGTCACAGAAACTGGTGGTGCTGAAAATTACTTTGCCAGATCTCGAAAGGATTACCAGCAACGGCGCCGGCAACTTTAAGGTTGTGAACCTGAAGAATGACGCGTTCGAAGTTCATTCGACTGGCGCGACTTCTTTCAATGCAGCCGGACAAACGAAAAGTGTGAAGATCGAATCATCGGGCGCCGGCAAGATCGAAACGAGCAACCTGCGCGCCGAAAAAGCCAGCGTCAGCATCAGCGGCGCCGCCAGCGTCGATGTTTTTGCCAGCGATCAATTGGACGTGAACCTCTCCGGCGTCGGCAGGGTGAGCTACAGCGGCAATCCGAAAACGGTAAATAAGAACGTGAGCGGCGTCGGATCGGTGAGCGCGAAAGGAAGCTAGCTTATAGGTCTTCATCGAGAACAATATAGTAGTTCGTCCAACACTGGAAAGTTTCGCGATCTCAACAGGGATCCAATCACTGAACCACGTCGTCTTCGATGAATTTGATCTGATCGGCAGTTTGCTTAAGATACTGCACAAGTAGGAAACTCATGCCCAGCCGACAATTTTCCAATTCATCGCCGCATCTAAGCTCCCGGGAAATTGATCTTGTCGGCAGGTTGCTGCGAGGTCGATTATGCTCCTTCGTTCTCTAGAGATAAAGAATTTCCGCTCGCTTGAACACGTCGAATTAGATAGCCTCGGCACCTTCAATGTCCTGATCGGCCGGAATAACTCAGGTAAATCCGCGTTGATTGGTGCTCTATCCTTACTCAATAGCACCATTCGAGGTGCCACAGTCCCCGACTCAGTGTTAACAGCTCACGACAAGCGGCGCTCCCTTGAAATGCGCCTTAGATTCGACGTTGAAGAGAGTGATCGACAAAGATTCTTTGAAGTAGCGGTCCCTGTGGGAAGAAGAGAGTCTCTCGTAAGAACAGCTCTGTTGCGGCAGATCGAGTTCGTTTTTCAGACCGTGCCAGGACATCTTCTTCTTCATTTAAGAAGTACCAGTCTAATAACCGAAGACGGTGAGTGGGTAAAAATTCAAAGGCTTGTTGATGGCGAAACGTCTACAAACCCTCAAAGCAAAGTGGTGAGGCTCAAGGAGGTTTTTGCGCAGGAGGCTTCAGTATTCAACTCGAGTCTATTGAGTGTCGATAGTACGAGTATCTATGCGCAGATCAACATCCATCATAATCTACTCGGATCGAGTCCCCCCTTCCCTGAGCCGGGAGGTAATTGGTTTCTTCAAGCACTCGAGGGTTATTTAGGAAAGGCGTTCTTTTTTAACCCTTTCCGACATAGCACAATTCAGCTACCGGCGCAGCAGACCGAGCAGCTAGCGCAAGACGGGTCGAACTTAGCGCAGGTTCTACATACCATTAATAGCAACAACAGGCAATTGTTTAATGCAATTGAGCAATTCGTTCATGACGCGTTGCCAGATATCGGACCGCTACAGACTCCCTTAGTTGGATCTGCTACGGAGATCTCCTTTAGAGCCGTTGACGATAATTATCTTGTTAGTCTCCATGATATGGGCGGGGGGATCGAGCAGCTACTCATGGTGGCGACAGTCTTACTTACAACAGAGCGCGATTGTTCAGTCTTTCTCGAAGAGCCCGAAAGTCACTTGCATGCGGGTGCTCAGAGGTTTCTAAGCGAGCAATTATGTAAAGATGGCCGCCAAGTATTTCTTACAACCCATTCGCCAACTTTTATCAATTCGCCACGCACCAAGAGCATGTATCGGGTGTCGTTCGATGAAAGTCGAACTAAGGTGAGTTACCTAGCAGACGACGCTGACTTAAACGATGTCTTGGACGAAATGGGTACACTTAAAAGCGACTTACTTCTGAGTGATGCCGTTTTGTTTGTCGAAGGACCCTCCGACCGTCGGGCCTTTGAAGCCTGGAGCCGAACGTTAGGTAAGAACCTAGATGAGCACAACGTTACGGTACTAACGATGGACGGTGGTGAAACAGCTGACAGGAAAGCTAGGGTGCGCAGTGACGTATTAATTGGTATCTCACACAGATCTCCAATCCCTCACCTATTTGTCATAGATGGTGACGAACGCAGTCAAGCTGAGGTCAATGCATTGAGGAATGCGTTGGGCGACCGGTTGCACATTTTGGCCTCAAGGGAGATCGAAAATTATCTGTTAGTGCCAAGGGCGTTAGTATCAGCGATTCGGTCCAAATACCATAATCACGCACCGGTTCTGGAAAGAATGAATGGTGATAGTGATCGCCGAATAAGTGAATTGATTAGAACCACTGCGGACAGCCTTCATGGATTGGTCCTGCTGAAGAGGATTCGATCAGAAATCGCGGGGCTCGCTGGTGGAATCATTACACGGGATATGGCAACCGCTCTCTCCGTCGAAGCTGATTCCGAAGGCCTGGGAAAAAGAATTCGTGAAGAAGCACAATCTCGTTTGGAGCACCGACTCGACGAGCTCGTTTTGGACGACCTAGTGCGGACGCAGCGGCAGGTCTTGGATGTCGAATGGGCAGATGCGGAAAAACGCTTGGCGATCGCGCCAGGTGAAGAGATCTTGCAGGCCGTCTTTCAACACTTTGGCGGTGAATATAAGAAACCAGTGGACGCCGGATTAGTGGCAAAACATATGAACGAAGACGAAATAGCCGCAGAGCTCAATCAGTTGATTAACAAAGTCGTACAACTAACGAAAAGGATACGAAGCAACTGTATTTCGGAAACAACATGCTTCTAACAATAACCGAAGTTCGCGTTCTCGGCTGTCTCATCGAAAAACAGATCACCACGCCCGAATACTATCCTTTGACGCTTAATGCACTTACGCTTGCTTGCAATCAAAAGAACAATCGCCATCCGGTGACTTCATTCACTGAGGGCGAAGTCGACGAGGCTGTCGATACGCTGCGCGAAAAGAACCTGGTGTATGTCTTTCATGGCAGCACCAGCCGCG
>WNFY01003944.1_pt1 | contig 32347 bp, 27 predicted proteins | sample 5400091 | NCBI WGS metagenome assembly WNFY01 (sample SAMN13153364, study PRJNA577476) | soil metagenome | isolation source: 60 cm soil or saprolite under grassland replicate 1 | place: USA:California | collected 2016-06-15 | reverse complement strand
CCCAACGTTGGTCCGTTCTCACGCGGGTCGTCGTCCGACGGCTTGCCGTCCGCGGTGAACATGTCGGCTCGTCGGGTCGTGGCCATGGCCGCAATCATCGGCGATGCGCAAGGCGGCCGACAAGGGATTAACGACACCTGCACTCATGGCTGCCATGGCGCGCCTGTCGCTGACCCTGGGCGGCGCCTCGTCCGTTCTTGGTGGTTCCAGCCTTCGGCATCGCTGATGGTGGGGTCACTCGCCACCAAGATCAATAGTCCTTACCGTTGGTTATTCGCTGGAAGCTACGGGCTGGCCTGATCACCGTAGTCCCTCCAGACGAGCTACACCCACGGCGGGCTCGCCGCGCTTGCGGTGCTGTTCCATGACGTGACCGCGCTGCGGAGGGCCGCGGCGGATCGTGAGCGGCTGCCCAGCCGCCTCATCCGAATGCAGGAGGACGATCGGCGCGAATTGGCCACCAGACTGCACAAGGACGTTGTTCGCGGACTGGCAGCCGCGCTCAGGCAGTTCGACGGTGTGCAGGAACGGTTGCCGGCCACCGAGGAGCAGACGCGCCAGTCGGTCCACCGAGTCGTCGACATGCTCAACCACAGCCTGCAGGTGACCCGTTCGCTCCTGTCCGACCTGCGGCCGCCGCTGCTCGAGACCCAGGCCTGGTCGCGGCCATCAACCAGCAGCTCGGCAAGATCGCTGTGGAGACCGGGATGCACACCGAGCTCCGCTGGAGGCGGGACGAGCGCTTTGACCCCGCACTGGAGACGACGGTGTTCCGAGCGGCGCAGGACGCGCTGACCAACGTGGTCAAGCACGCCCACGCAAGTCGGCTCGTTGTCACCGGGCGGTCCGAGGACGGGCTGCTCACTGTCGAGATCGCCGACGACGGAACCGCGGCTGCGGGCGACAGGCAGCACCAGGCCACCGTGCACGAACGTCCCGGCATGCGCGCGATCGCCGAGCGGATTGAACTGACCGGTGGCTCCGTCGACGTGCGCTCAGCGCCGAACGCTGGGACCACGCTCGATCAGCGTGCCGATCCGTCCACGGTCCTGACCGGGGGCGGGATCACCGGGCTCTCCCTACGCGCGTGACCGGGGCCTCGTCAGAGCGGAGCCCGTCAGCGGGTGGGCAGGCGCAGGAGGAGGGCGTCGCCCTGACCGCCGCCGCCGCACAGGGTGGCCGCGCCGTGCTCGACCTTGCGGCGGCGCATCTCGTGCAGCAGCGTCACGATCATCCGCGCCCCGGTGGAGCCCAGGGCGTGGCCCAGCGCCACCGAGCCACCGTTGACGTTCACGATTGCCTGGTCGGCGCCGAGCATGCGGGTGGCATGCACCGCGACCGAGGCGAAGGCCTCGTTGATCTCGAGCAGGCCGAGGTCGTGCACGTCCCTGCCGGCCTTCTTGAGCGCCTTCTCCAGGGCGATCGCCGGGACGGTGTGCAGGTACGCGAACCGGTCGGCGCACATGCCGTACGCGAGGACCTCGGCGAGCGGCTCGACCCCGAGCGCCTCGGCGCGCTCGGCGCGCATCACCACGACGGCGGCCGCCCCGTCGGAAAGCTGGGAGGCGTTCCCCGCGGTGATGGTCCCGGTCGGGGTGAACGCCGGCGCGAGCTGGGTCAGGGACTCGTACGTGGTCTGCGGACGGATGCCCTCATCGCGCTCCACCACGGTCGGCTCGTCCGCGCGGCCCCGGACCTGGACACCGACCACTTCGGTGGCGAACCGCCCGGACGCCCAGGCCGCCGCCGCGCGCTGGTGCGAGCGAGCCGCCCAGGCGTCCTGGTCCCGCCGGGAGATCTCCAGAGCCGCGTTCACCCGGTCGGAGGACTCACCCATGTGCTGGCCGGTGAACGTCGACCACAGCCCGTCGTGGATCATCGTGTCGACGAGCTCCCCCCGCCCCGTCCGCACGCCCCAACGGGCTGCGGGCACGACATAGGGAGCATTGGTCATCGACTCCATCCCGCCGGCGACCGCCACCTCGATCTCGCCGGCCCGGATGAGCTGGTCGGCCAGGGCGACCGCGGTCAGGCTCGACAGGCACACCTTGTTGAGCGTGATGGCGGGAACCTGCGGCGGGAGGCCGGCCGCGACCGCCGCCTGGCGCGCCGCGATCTGCCCCGCCCCCGCCTGGAGCACCTGCCCCATCAGCACGTAATCGACGTCGCCGGGCGGCACCCCGGCCCGCGCCACCGCCTCGGCGATGGCGGCCGCGCCGAGGTCGACGGCCGAGCAGGACCGCAGGGCCGAGCCGAACCTGCCGACCGGCGTCCTGACCGCGGCAACGATCACCGAGCGTGTCATGTCTGGAGCCATCCTCCGGTCGAGTCTACGCTGGACCCATGCCAGCCTGACAAGCACTGCGAGGCACAAAGCTGCTGACGACCACCACGTCGCTGCTGGTCATCGGGGCCGGGCCCTATGCGCTGTCGACCGCCGCCTCCGCCCGGCAGCACGGCATCGATGCCGTCGTCCTCGGACGCCCGATGGGCTTCTGGCGCGAGCACATGCCCGCGGGGATGTTCCTGCGCTCGGGACCCGACTGGCACCTCGACGCGGCCACCGTCCACACCCTGGAGGCCTACCTCGAGGAGCGGGCCATCGCCCCGGCGGACGTCGATCCCCTGCCCGTCGGCCTGTTCCTGGAGTACGCCGAGTGGTTCCGCCACGCCAAGGGGATGGAGGTCCGCGAGGACCTGGTCACCGACCTCGCCAAGCCCGACGACCGGTTCGTGGCCGTGCTGGAAAGCGGTGCCCGCGTCACCGCCGACGCCGTGGTCGCCGCGCCGGGGATCCGCCACTTCACCAACCTGCCGGCCTGGGCCGGGTCGGTCCCGCCGGGCCGCGGCGCCCACACCTGTGACCTGGTGCGGTTCGAGGACCTGTCGGGCGCGCGGGTACTGATCGTGGGTGGCCGGCAGAGCGCATACGAGTGGGCGGCCCTGCTCGCCGAGCACCGCGCCGAGCGGATCGACCTCGTGCACCGCCACGACGTGCCCCGGTTCGAGCGGGTGAGCTGGCGGTTCATCGACCCGCACATGGAGGCCACGCTTCGGGTCCGAGGCTGGTGGCGGACCCTCCCCAAAACCGAGCGGGACGCCATCGCCCGGCGGTTCTGGGAGGTCGGCCGGCTCACGCTGGAGCACTGGCTCACCCCAAGGCTCACCAGCAAGACCATCCACCGCTGGCCCGGCACCGAGGTCGTCCACGCCGCGCCGTCCGGCGGCGAGCTGCGGGTGCGGCTGTCGAACGGCCAGTGGCTGCTGGTCGATCACGTGGTCTTTGCCTGCGGCTACCGCGCCGACCTGCCACGAGTCCCCTACCTCGCGGGAGTCCTCGACCGCATTCAGGTCGCCGACGGCTTCCCCGTGCTCGACGAGGCCTTCGGGACGAGCCTGTCCGGCCTGTACCTGCCAGGCTTCACCGCAACCCGAGCCTTCGGCCCCTTTTTCGGCTTCGTCAAGGGCACCCCGGCCGCCGCGGCCATCATCGTCCAGGACCTCCTGGCCCGGTCCTGACCACGCGGTCGCGAGCGCCCACCGCGCCTACGTTATCTGCCACCCGGTCCGGACCGGCGGGGGCTGGACGAGGGTCTGGAAGACCGTGCAGTACCGCTCGGTCCTCTCGGCGAGCGAGGCAAGCTGCTCGGCGGATGCTTCGGGAGCCTGGACGTCGAAGCTCACACGGATGGCCTGGAACCCGGCCGGCACGTCCTTGGCCACGCCGAGCGTGCCACGCAGATCGAGGTCACCCTCCACGGTGACCTCGATGCCCTCCACGGGGACGGCGAGAGCGGTCGCCACCATCTGGCAGGTGAGCTGCGCGCAGGCGGCCAGGGCGCCGAGCAGCAGGTCCCCTGAGCAGGCGGCCGTCCCCGCGCCGCCGACGCCGGTGTGGGCCTGCGCCTCGTAGACGGCCCGCCCAAGGTCCACCGAGCACGCGGTCGGCAGGTCGGTCTGCGTTCCCCGAGCGCGCAGCGTGATCTTGGCGGCGTCGGGCTCGGCCCGGTAGCGCTCCTTCAGGGGTCGTTGCAGCGTGCGCAGATCCACGATCGCCTCCTCGCTCGTCGTCCCCGACGACGCTACACCCGGTCCTTCGGGCCGCCCCGCTCCCAGGCACGCTATTGCTGGAACTGCGGCGGGCCGCATCCCCCGCGAGCTCCACCGCGAACGGGATCGCCACCTGGTGCCGGCGGGTCTTCGTCGCGGGTCTGACCAGGTGGAGCAGCATCGACGGACTCCACCAGTAACGACAGGCGCAGAGGGTACGATGCGCAGCGGCACCGAAGCGAGGGGGAGAGGATGTACCTGATCCGCGAGCGCTTCTTCCGGTTGGGCGAGGACTCCGACATCACCGACGACCAGGGCCGACCCGTGCTGCACGTGGACGGCAAGGTGCTCAGCCTGCGCGACCGGCTGGTCCTCCGCGACCCGGCGGGACGAGAGGTCGCGCAGGTCCACCGCAAGCTCGTCGCGCTCCGGCCGACCTACGAGATCTCGGTCGGCGGCCAGGAGATCGCCGAGGTCCGCAAGCACTTCTTCACGCCCTTCGGCGACCGGTTCACCATCGACATCCCCGGCCCCGACGACCTCGAGATGACGGGCAACCTGTTCGAGCACGAGTTCACCATCCGGCGAGGGGGCCAGACCGTGGCGACCGTCTCCAAGCGCTGGTTCAGTGTGCGCGAGACCTACGCAGTGGATATCGCTCCCAACCAGGACGACCTGCTGATCCTCGCCAGCGTCCTCGCGCTCGACCTGGCGCAGGACCGGGAGCGCGACCACCGCTGACGCAGCGCGGGCCTGCCGTGCCCACAGGAGCCACTGCGCGCCGGTCCATCTGTCCGGCCTGGGGCACGGCAGCCCATTAGGCCACAGACTGCCGCGCCCCGCTCGTGCTGCCCCCCCGGGCAGGGCGAGCATCCGATAACCGGGACCGGTCGTCACGACCGCTCTTTGGGGGCACCCGTTCAAGGACCTTCAAGGACCTTCAGGGAGCCGGCACCGCGGCAGGGCGTGCGACGGATGGGGCGTCCTAGGCCCGCGCCGTCTTCGTGGGTCTTCAGCGGTCTTCGTGGGTCTTCATACGTCTTCGCGGCTCTTGACTGGGGCGGGTAAGCTGATCATTCTGCGCCAGCGAGCTCCCCCGGCAAGGATCCTGGTGATGTCCAGCGATGCAGTGACGCTCCCGCCGGCCGCCCCCAAGCCGGCGACCGGGCTCAAGAGGACCGTGCCAGGCGCGGCGCCCGCGTCGCGTGCCGTGCAGGACGGCTTGGAGCTCGTCGTCACGCGAGCCGCTGTCGTGTTCCGCGGCGCCTGGTGTGCCGTGACCCCGCTGCTGGCCCTCGCGGTCGGCGGTCCCGCCACGAGGTCAGCGCCCAGGGCCGTCGCGGTCGCCGTCGTCGTGGGCTGGGGCGTCACCGTCTGGCTGGCCTGCCGGCACCGCCGCACCCTGCCGGTCTGGCTGGTGACCGCCGATGCGGTCCTCTACGCCGGGCTGCTGCTGGCAATCGCGCGGCTCCTGCCGGGCCCGCTCGTCGGCGAAAGCGGCGGGTGGGTGTTCGGCTCGGCGACCGTGTCCATCCTCATCGCCGCCTGGAGGCTGAGCCGCTGGGGCGCCGCCGCGGTGACGGCCATGGAGATGAGTGCCTACCTGGGCGGGCTCGCGCTCGGCGGCGCGTTGGGGTCGCCGTCCGTGGTGACGAACCTCATCACCTATCCGGTGCAGCTCGTGCTCGGGCTGATGGTCATCGGCGTGATGCGGCGCAGCGCGCGGGCGGCGGACGGCGCGCTCGAACGGCTGGGGTCGGCGCACCGGCAGAGCGCCGTCGACGAGGCCCGGCTGCGCGACCGCCAGGCCCGGCGGCTCGCGCTCCACGACACCGTGCTCACGACCCTGACGGCCGTCGCCCGGGGCGGCCTGGCGGGCCACGCGGACGTCATCCGTCGGCGGTGCGGCGAGGATCTCGACAGTCTGAGCACGACGAGGAGCACGGGTCCGCGGGAGGAGCCGGTCCCGCTCCAGGAGCTCGTCGCCCGGGTCCGCGGCGAGGCCGAGGCCCGCGGCCTGGTCGCCGGCGTGACGGCGCGGTCGCCTGCCTTGATGCTGCGGGCCGACGTGGCGGTGGCCATGGCGGACGCCGCCCGCGAGGCGCTGTCCAACGTCGAGCGCCACGCCGGCGTGAGCGCCGTCGACATCGAGGTCGACGGCGACGCCGGCGGCGTGGTGATGACCGTCGCCGACGCCGGCGTGGGCTTCGACCCGGCGCGGACCAGACCGGGGTCCACCGGGCTCGCCCACTCGATCCGCGGCCGTCTCGAAGGCGTTGGCGGCAGCGCCAGCGTCGCCTCGGCCCCCGGCCACGGCACCGTGGTGACGCTCGGCTGGTCCGCCACCTCCTCTGGGCACGACGACGAGTTCGGGCTGCAGCTCCGGCGGCTGCTCGCCGGCGCCTACACCGGTGGCGTGGCCAAGGCCGTGGTCTCGGTCGCGTTGCTGTGGCACCTGTTCAGCCTGAGCATGCTCGTCACGAACTGGCAGGCCTACCGGTCGGGCGGGGTCGTCGTGGCCGCCTGGGTCGTCATGCTCGTCGTCGGCATCGTCCTCGCCGTCCGGGTGACCGGACGGGGTGGCGTCAACGGCCCGCAGGCCGCCGCCGCGACGGCCGTGCTCCTCGCCGCGACGCTCGCCGTCATCGCGTCCTGCGACGGGCCCGGCCTGCTGAACCACGCCAACTGGGTCACCGGGGGCTTCGGGTGGTTCATCGTCATCCTGGCCGTGTACCGGCCAGCCTGGGAAGCCGCAGCCGGCCTCGCAGTCCTGGCCGCGGCGGACCTCGTCGCCGTCGCCGTCCGGTTCCACGGCGCCCTGTCCGCTGTGGCCTTCATCGTGGGCACCCTGTTCAGCATCGGGATACTGCAGCTCGGCACCATCGCGGTCTTCCGGATCCTCAACGGCAACGTCGACACGGCCGCGGGGGCGGTCAGGACCGTCAACGCGCTGGAGATCGACCGGGCGGCGCGAGCGGCGATCGTCCAGGACCGGGCCGCCCGTGACCACAAGCTGGACCGTGACCTGTTCCCGCTGGTCCGTGGGCTGGCCGACGGCAGCCTCGACCCCGGGAGCGCAGCTACCCGGCAACGCTGCGACGTCGCGGCGGGCGTCCTGCGCGCCCTCATCACCCACGACGACGGCACGACCGCCGTTGCACCGCTGGACGCGGCCGCCCGGGCGTCGGATGCCGCGCAGGCCCATGGCGTGGTGCCCGACCTGCGGATCGATCCCGACATCGAGCAGGTGCCGGCGGCGGTCCGCGACCGGCTGCTCTCGATCCTCACCGCCACGCTGGCCATGGCAAGGCCAGGGGAGGCCAGCCTGACCATGCACGGCTCGGCGGCCGCGGCGACGGGGACCGTGTGCCTGCCGGTCGCCGTCCCCGCAGAAGCGCTGCACCGCCAGGCTTCGGCGGCAGCTTCCGAGCTCGCCGCCACCGTCGGCGGGACTGCTCGCGCGGACCTCGAGCAGCTGGGGACCGACCGCGTCTGGCTGCAGATCGCGTGGGAGAGGTGACGTCGTGGCGCCCATCCGGCTAGCCGTGGTCGACGACGAGGCGATCCTGCTCTACGGCCTGCAGGCCTGGCTGACGCAGACGGGCCCGGGACTGGAGCTGCTCGCCACGGCGCAGTCGGTGGCCGAGCTGCTCCGTGGGCCCGGCCGGTCGGCAAGCGTGGTCCTCCTCGACCTGCGACTCCGCGACGGCATCCCCATCTCGGACAACATCCGCGAGCTCACCGCGGCCGGGTCCGTCGTGGTCACCTACAGCACCCGCGACGACCCGCCGTTGATCCGCGAAGCGATCCGGGCGGGCGCGCACAGCTACGTCCGCAAGAGCGTCGACGCCAGCGAGGCGCGCAAGGCGATCGAGGCCGCCGCGGCCGGCGTGCGCTACACCTCGCGGGCGCACGCCGCGGCCATGGCCGCCGACCGCGAGCCCGAGCGGCCAGAGCTCAGCGGCCAGGAGCGGGAGGTCCTGCGGCTCTACGCCTCCGGCCTCACCATCGCCAGCGTCGCCCGACGGCTCGCCATCAGGTCGGGCACGGCCAAGAGCTACCTGGACCGCGTCCGCGACAAGTACGATGCGGCCGGGCGGTCGGCCCGCACCAAGATGGAGCTGCGCGACCGCGCCCTGGAGGACGGCATCCTCCCGGGCGGGATCGCAGAGCCCTGACGTCCCACTGGCGAGCGTGAGGACCGGCGATGCGCGTTCAGGACATCATGTCGAGCCCGGTGGTCACCGTCTCCTCGACCACCGGGATCAAGGAGGCGGCCGAGCTCCTCGTCGGGCACGGCTTCAGCGCGCTCCCCGTGGTCGACCGCGGCAGGCTGGTCGGCATCGTCACCGAGGCCGACCTGGTGGCCCTCGAGTCGGTCCCGGACCCGCGCAGCCACATCATCCCCCTGGAGGCCGACGCCGGGACGGTCCCGCGGACGGTCGCCGAGGTGATGAGCCCCCACGTGATCGCTCTGCCGCCGGAGGCCGACGCCGCGCGGGCCGCACAGGCCATGCTGGCCCGCGGGCTGCGGTCGATCCCGGTCACCGAAGGTGAGCGGCTGGTGGGCATCGTCACCCGCCGGGACCTGCTGCGGGTGCTGGCGCGCGCCGACGACGAGATCGGCCGGGAGCTGGCGGCGTTGCTGGCGGAGGAGCTGCCCGGCGAGCCGGTCACCGTCACCGTGGCCGACGGGGTGGTGACCCTCGCCGGCCAGGTGCCGGACCCTCACGACCGTGCCGTCGCCGAGCTGCTGGCCCGGACCGTGCCGGGAGTCGTCTCGGTCTCGGTGCGCTGGGCCTGAGCGCCTGTGCCACTCTGGCGTGGGTGGCCGCCATCGCTGTTGTGAGACGTCCAAGACGGCGGTCGGTGCTGGACGGCCACCGGGGCCCGTGCCGTAAGGTACTCGGGTTCCTCGCCGCCAACCGGTCAGCCCGCCCGCGTGCCCGTGCCAAGGAGGCCGTACCGTGCAGATCCGCAACATCATGCAGAGTCCGGTGGTGTCGACCGATCCCGAGCAGTCGCTCCGCAGCGCCGCGCAGGTCATGCGGGAGCACGGCATCGGGTCGGTGGTCGTGGAGCAGGGTGGCCGGGTGGTCGGCATCCTCACCGAGCGCGACCTGATGCACGCCGCCGCACAGATCGGCGACGTCGGCAAGGCGCGCGTCGGCGACCACATGACCGCGCCGGTCGTGACCGCCTCCCCCAACTGGGACGTGACGGTCGCGGCGACCGAGATGACCCACCGGCACATCCGCCACCTGGTGGTTGTCGAGGGGGACCGGGCGCTCGGCGTGGTGTCGCTGCGCGACGTCATGTCGGTCTTCCTCCCCGAGCGCGTCCACCAGCGGGAGGCGTAGGCCCTGGGGCGCGGAGGTCCCCGAGGTGCTCGTGCCGGCGCACGGCGCCGGCACCTGCTCACGGTGCCGGCGGAGCTCCGCTTCGATGCCGAGACCGGCCGGCGGTCCGCGCCTGAGCTCAGGGCAAGGGAGGCCCCGTTCAGGGCTCGGTCCCGTCCGTGCCGTCGTCGCGGGTCCGGCGGTATGCGTGCACGACGACGTCCACCTCGGTGTCGAGCTGCTCGAGCCTGGCGAGCCGCTCGCGCACCGCATCGGGTACCGACCAGTAGAACGGGGTCATGACGAGCAGGTCCGCGACCCGGCCCTCGCCGCGGACCGCCAGCGGGTACCGGATGCCGTGCTCGGCGACCGGCTCGAACCCGGGCTCGCCGCGGAGCGGGTCCTGCGGCTCGTGCCGTTCGGGCTCGGCGTAGACGAGCTGCTTGAGCCCGTACAGGTGCTCCGCGCCGGGACCGCCCACCAGCACCACGCCGCCCGGGCGCACCACCCGGCGGAAATCCTCCGCGCTGACCGGTGAGAAGTGCGCCAGCAGCACGTCGACCCGGCTCGGCACGACCGGCATGCGGTAGGTCCCGGCCACCGCGTAGACCCCGTCCGGGTCCCGCCCCGCCGCCATCCGGACGCCGTGCTTGGAGATGTCCAGCCCGCACCGGGTCACCTGGTCCTGCCCTGCGCGGGCCAGCGCACCGCGCAGGCGGCGCAGGTAGTAGCCCTCGCCACAGCCGGCGTCCAGGACCAGGCGGTCCTCCCCCGCCGCGGGCAGGTGCCGCACGAGCAGCTCCGCGAGGTTGTCGGCCAGGGGCTCGTAGTGGCCGGCGTCCAGGAAGCGGCGGCGCCCCCGCAGCATCTCCCTGCTGTCGCCCGGGTCCCTGGACCGCTTCTGCTGCGCCAGGAGCAGGTTGACGTACCCCTCGCGGGCCAGGTCGAAGTCGTGCCCGCCGGCGCAGCGGTAGGCGCGGTCCACTCGCTGCAGCCGCCCTCCACATACCGGGCAGGCGAAGATCACCGGCGGAGCGCCGCCCCGGACGGCGCGATCGTCACCGTGCGGGTGGTGGTGTACAGCTCGCGTGCGGCCTTGCCCTGCTCCCTGGGGCCGAAGCTCGAGTCCTTCTCGCCCCCGAACGGCAGGTAGAAGTCCACCCCCGAGGTGGGCGCGTTGACCTTCACCAGGCCGGTGTCGATCTCGTCGAGCAGGCCGAGGACGCGGTCGAGGTCGCGGCTGAAGACCGAGGTCACCAGGCCGTAGCGCACGCCGTTGGCGAGCCGGACCGCCTCGGCCTCGTCGGCGGCGGGCAGCACCACGCAGATCGGGCCGAAGACCTCCTCCTGGGCCAGCCGGTGGGTGGGGGCGAGCCCGTCGACCACGGTGGGCCGCACGAACCAGCCGGCGCCCTCGATGCCCGCGCCGCCGGTCAGGACCCTGCCGCCCGCCTCGCGCGCCTCGCCGGCGGCGGCCAGCACGGCTTGCCTCGCGCGCTCGCTGATGACCGGCCCGACCGCGGTCCCGTCGCGCTCGGGGTCGCCGACCGGGAGCCCCTCGACCGCGTCGACGAAGGCGTCCAGGAAGCGGCCGCCCTCGCCGACCACGATGACCCGGCTGGTGGCGGTGCACTTCTGCCCGGCGTAGCCCATGGCCGCGTCCGCGACCTGCGCGACCGCGCGCTCCAGGTCGGCGTCGGGCAGGACGACCGAGGCGTTCTGCCCGCCCATCTCGGCCTGCACGGCCACGCCGCGGGCGCTGGCCCTGGCGGCCACCTGCCGGCCGACCCGGACCGAGCCGGTGAACGAGACCGCGTCCGCATGGTCCACCACGGCCGCGCCCGTGCCGGCACCGCCCGGCGCCACCTGCAGCAGGCCGTCGGGCAGCACGCGGCCGAGCAGCTCGCCGAGCCGCAGTGCGCAGGCGGTCGCCTCGGGCGAGGGCTTGAGCACCACGCCGTTGCCGTAGGCCAGCGCCGGCGCGGCCTTCCACAGGGGGATCGCGACCGGGAAGTTCCACGGCGTGATCAGCCCGGCGACGCCGCGCGGCCGGCGCTGGCTGAACAGCAGGCCGGCGCTGGACGGCGCGTGCAGCTCTCCGGTGGGGTCGAAGACCTGCTGGGCGTAGTAGTGCAGGATGGCCACGCCGCGGCCGACCTCGGCGCGCGCCTCGGCGATCGGCTTGCCGACCTCGCGGGTCACGGCGACTCCCTCCCCGCGCGCTGGCGTGCGGGCTCCCCGCACTGGGACCCAGGGGCGCCATGGTAGGCGAGCGCGGACGCGGGTACGGTCGGGTCATGGTCGTGACCGCCCGGGCTGAGCACGTCGGCAGCCTGCTGCGCCCGCCCTACCTGCTCCAGGCGCGCGAGGCGCTGGCCGCCGGCGCGCTGGACGAGGCCGCCTTCAAGCGCGTCGAGGACCGGGCCGTCCGCGAGGTCATCGCCCTCCAGGAGCAGGCGGGCTGCCCGGTCGTCACCGACGGCGAGCTGCGCCGCGACTCCTTCCAGAGCGAGCTGACCGCGGCTGTCGACGGTTTCGAGGGCGTCGGCATGGACGCCTGGCTGTGGGGCGAGTGGCACTCGACGGTGGTCGGCGACGCCGTTGTCGAGCGCCCGCCGGACCTGGGCGTGGTCGCGCCGCTCCGGCGGCGGCGCAGCCTGGCGGCCGAGGAATTCACGTTCCTGCGTGCCAGCACCGACCGGACCGCCAAGGTGACCCTGCCGAGCCCCACGCTGTTCGCCAACCTCTGGTCGCCGAAGCGGTCCGCCGACGCCTACCCGACGCTCGACGACTTCATGGCGGACGTGGTGGCGATCCTCCGCGACGAGGTGCGCGAGCTGAACCGGCTCGGGTGCACCTACGTCCAGCTCGACGCCCCGCACTACCCCCTGCTGGTGGACCCCGGCTGGCGCGCGTTCTACGAGTCGCGCGGCTGGCCGCTGGAGCGCTGGCTGTCGTACGGCATCTCGCTGGACAACGAGGTGATCGACGCTGGCCGCCCCGCCACCTTCGGCTTCCACCTGTGCCGGGGCAACCAGCACAGCCGCTGGCTGGTCGCCGGTGGCTACGAGCCGATCGCCCGCCAGGTGTTCGGCGGGATCCACGCCGACCGGCTGCTGCTCGAGTACGACGACGAGCGCTCCGGTGGCTTCGAGCCGCTCGGGCTGGTGCCCGACGACAAGCTGGTGGTGCTCGGGCTGGTGACGACCAAGACGCCGCGGCTGGAGACCGCGGAGGAGCTGGAGCGGCGGCTGCGCGAGGCGGCCCGCCTGGTGGGCACGGAGCGGCTCGCGCTGGGGACCCAGTGCGGGTTCGCGACCTCGGTGCGCGGCAACGCCATCGGCACCCAGGACGAGCGCCGCAAGCTCGAGCTGATCTGCCGCACGGCCGAGCGGCTGCTCAGCGGTGCAGGCGGCGGCGCTCCAGGGCCCACCACACCCTGAACAGCTCCTCGCTGCGGCCGAGGTCCGCGCCGGTGATCTCCTCGAAGCGCCGCAGCCGGTGGCGGAGGGTGTTGGGGTGCACGAACAGCGCCTTGGCGGTGAGCTCGATCCGCATCCCCTGGCGGAAGAACTCCTCGAGCGTCGTCTCGACCGTGCGCCCGAAGGCCCCCAGCCGGTCCAGCGGCTCGAGGTAGCGGTGCACCAGCCGGTCGCCCACGTGGTGCTCGTGGAAGATGGCGGCGTGCAGGGCGAGGTCGTCCAAGTCGAACACGCCCTCCAGCCCGAACGCCACGGCCACCTCGAGCGCGCTGGAGGCGAGCCGGAAGGCAGGCTCCAGCCCGATCAGCTTGGCAGGCGGCCCGAGCCCGACCACACCGCCGCAGCGGACCTCCGGACGCCGCGGGAGCACCCCGGCGAGGTCGCCGTCGACCGTTCCGACCAGGACCGCCCGCCCTTCGAGCCTGCTGCCGGCCAGGATCGCCCGCTCCAGCTCGTGCAGGTCCTCGTCGCCGGTCGCCCTGGCCCGGAACGGCTGGTAGGCGCGGTCGGGGGCGAGCCCGTAGGCGACCGCCTGGAGCTGCAGCTCGGTGGCGGCCAGCGAGCCGAACAGGATGGCCCGCAGCAGGTCCGCCCGGTGCTCCAGGTCGTGGCTGGCGAGCTCCAGCTCGACCCGGCGGTGGGCCTTGGCGGCGCGGGCCATGGCCAGGTCCGTCCACTCCCAGTTGGCCTGGGCGGCCTCGAGCAGGGCGGCGTCGTCCAGGCCCTCGCGCCGGCCGTGCCGGTGCTGGTGGACCCAGACCTCCTGCACGCCGATGCGGAACGCCCGCAGCATCTCGTCGACGGGCACGCCCACGCGCGCGCGGAGCTCGCCGGTGCGGCCCGCCTCGTCCAGCTCCTCGCGCGTGGCCGGGCGCCGCTCGCGGGCCGCGGTGAGCGCCAGCCGCACATTGGTGACCACCCCGGGCCGCAGCGCCTCTGGCGCCACGGTCGCGTACGAGGGCAGCTCCGCGCGCATGCGCGCGAGGATCTCGTCGGCGATCAGGTCGATCTCGCCGAGCAGCCGCCGGTGGACCGCCTCCCACTTCGTCGCGTCGATCCCCATGGCGTCCCACCTCATCTGCGACATCTGCGACCCGGTTCGAGCTCGGCCGAGGGCCCCGGTGATTGTGAGAATACTGCTTCCAACATGCTAAATCTTGGAGGAAAGGCTATTGCTCGCGTAACGGACGCACTGTTGTACTCTGACCGGGGGAGCACCGAGCGTGGCACGAGGCTTGGAGGTCCCCGTGAGCGAGCGGCCCGAACGCCCAGCTCCCGGAGCGACGGCACTGCTCTCCATGAACGGCGTGACCGTGCGCTTCGGCGGCATCACCGCGCTCGAGGACGCCGAGCTCGCGGTCGAGCCCGGCTGGATCTGCGGGCTGATCGGCCCGAACGGGGCCGGCAAGACGACCTTGTTCAACTGCGTCAGCAGGCTGTACCAGCCGGAGCGGGGCCGCATCGAGCTGGACGGCCACGACGTGCTCTCGCGGCGGGCCGACGAGGTCGCCGAGCTCGGCATCGCCCGGACCTTCCAGAACGGCGGGCTGGTGGGCGCGCTCACCGTGCTCGAGAACGTCGTGCTCGGTGCCCACCACCGCGCTCGCGCCGGCTTCGTGACCAGCATGCTCGGGCTGGCCGCCGTGCGCCGCGAGGAGCGGGCCCTGCGCGCCGAGGCCCGGGAGCTGCTCGAGCGCCTCGGCCTCGCCCATCTCGCCGGCGTCCGCGCCGCCGGGCTGTCGTGGGGGGTCCTCAAGCGGGTGGAGCTGGCGCGCGCGCTGTGCAGCCGCCCGCGGCTGCTCATGCTCGACGAGCCGGTGAGCGGGCTCAGCCATGACGAGGTCGACGAGCTCGCCGACCTGGTCGTCGCCCTGCGCGAGGAGCGCAACCTGACCGTCCTGCTGGTCGAGCACCACATGGGCATGGTCATGCGCATCTCCGACCACGTCGTGGTGCTCGACTCGGGCCGCACCCTGGCCGCCGGCGCCCCCGCCGATGTGCAGCGCGACCCGGCCGTCATCGAGGCCTATCTCGGAGCGGCCGCATGAGCCCACGGAGGGTGCGGCGGTGAGCCTGCTCGAGCTCGAGGGGGTCGAGGCCAGCTACGGGCCGGTGCGCGCCCTGCACGGCGTCGGCTTCTCGGTCGAGCAGGGCGAGGTCGCCGCGCTGCTGGGTCCCAACGGCGCCGGCAAGACCACCACCCTGCGGGCGGTCTCGGGCATGCTGCGGGCGCGGGGCACCATCCGCTTCGACGGGGTGAGCCTCCTCGGCCGGTCGACGGAGACGATCGTGCGGCGCGGCATCGCCCACGTGCCCGAGGGGCGGGGCAACTTCCCCACCCTGAGCGTGGCCGACAACCTGCGGCTCGGCGCCATCGTCCGCCGCGACCAGAGCGGCGTCCGGGCCGACCTGGAGCGCTGCTACGGGGCCTTCCCGCCGCTTGCGGCGCGACGCTCGCAGCCGGCCGGGAGCCTGTCGGGCGGGGAGCAGCAGATGCTGGCGGTGGCCCGCGGCCTGATGCTGCGGCCCCGGCTGCTGCTGCTCGACGAGCCCTCGCTCGGGCTCGCCCCCCTGGTCACCCGCGAGCTGTACGAGACGCTGGCGCGGCTCGTGCGCGAGCAGGGCACCACCCTGCTGGTGGTGGAGCAGAAGGCGAACCTCGTGCTGGAGTTCGCGGACCGCGCCCACGTGCTGGAGGCGGGCCGCATCGTGCTCTCCGGCACGGCCGCGGCGGTCAAGGCCGACGAGGGCATGCGCCGGTCGTACCTCGGCTATTAGGGGGCCTACAGACGGGAGGGGAGCGATGGCCCGGTTCGTGCAGGTGGTCGTGGACGGCATCGCCAACGGCTCCGTCTACGCGGCGCTGGCGCTCGCGCTGGTGCTGATCTACCGCTCGACCGGGATCGTCAACTTCGCCCAGGGCGAGATGGCGATGTTCTCGACCTTCCTCGCCTGGGGCATGACCAACGCCGGCGTGTCGCTGCCGCTGGCGGTCCTGGCGGCGCTGGCGCTCTCCTTCGCCGGCGGGGCCCTGATCGAGCGGGTGGTGATCCGGCCGGTCGAGGGCCGCCAGCTCCTCACCCTGGTGATCGTCACGCTCGGGCTCTACATCCTCATCAACAACGCCGCCGGCTGGGTGTGGGGCTTCTCCAACCGGGGCTTTCCTTCGAGCTTCCCGGAGGGGACGGTCGGGCTCGGCGGGGTGCGGCTGTCGATCGAGTCGCTGGGCATCGTCGGCGTGCTGCTGGCCGTCGTCGGCCTGCTGTTCCTGCTGTTCCAGCGCACCCGCGTCGGGCTGGCCATGCGGGCGGCCGCGCTCGACCCGGTGTCGAGCCGGCTGGTCGGCATCCGCGTCGGCCGCATGCTGATGCTCGGCTGGGGGCTGGCCGCCACGGTCGGCGCCACCGCCGGCATCCTGGTGGCGCCGCGGCTGTTCCTGGACGTCAACCTGATGGGCGGGGTGCTGGTCTACGCCTTTGCCGCCGCCACCCTGGGAGGGTTCGACAGCGCGCTCGGCGCCGTGCTCGGCGGCTGGATCATCGGCGTGAGCGAGAACCTCGCCGGCACGTACGTGGACGTCATCGGCTCGGACCTGAAGATCCTCGTGCCGCTGGGCGTGATCCTGGCGGTCCTGCTGGTGCGGCCGACCGGGCTGTTCGGCGCCAGGGAGGTCGAGCGGGCATGAGCGCCGCCGGGCAGCGCTGGCCGCGGCTCGCCGCGCTGGCCGTCATCGCGGTGGCGGTGGCGGTGCCGTTCTCCTTCCCGCCCTTCCGGGTGACGCAGTTCACGCTGGCGCTCACCTATGCGGTGGCGGCGCTCGGGCTGAACCTGCTGGTCGGCTACGCGGGGCAGATCTCGCTCGGGCACGGCGCCTTCTTCGCGCTCGGCGCCTACAGCGCCGCCGTCGTCATGGCGAAGACGTCCCTGCCGGACCTCGTCACGATCCCGCTCGCCGGGGCTCTGGCGTTCGTGGCCGGCCTGCTGCTCGGCGTACCGGCGCTGCGGCTGCGCGGCCAGTACCTCGCCCTGGTCACGCTCGGGCTGGCGATCGCCACGCCGCAGCTCATCAAGCGGTTCGCCGGCCTCACCGGCGGCACCCAGGGCCTCAGCGCCGCACCGGCCCAGGCGCCCTCCTGGTCGGGGCTCGCCCAGGACCAGTACCTGTACCTGCTCACGCTGGTGGTCGCGGCGCTCGCCTTCGCCCTGGCCGCCAACCTGGTGCGCGGCCGGGTCGGGCGGGCGCTGGTCGCGATCCGCTCCGGCGAGATCTCCGCCCGCGCGACCGGCGTCAACGTGACCACCTTCAAGCTCCGCACGTTCGCGGTCAGCGCGATGCTCGCCGGGGTCGGCGGGGCGCTCTACGCCTTCGCGGTGGGGTTCGTGGCGCCGGAGTCCTTCACGATCGCCGTCTCGTTCGTGTTCCTGGCGGCGATCGTGGTCGGCGGGCTCGGCACCATCGCGGGCGCGCTGTTCGGCGCGCTGTTCGTCCAGTTCGTTCCCGTCTACACCTCCGACGTCAACGAGGCGCTGGCCGGCGTGCTCTACGGCGGCGTCCTGATCCTGTTCATGTACGTGCTGCCCGGAGGGGTGGTCGGGCTCGGCCGGCGCCTGCTCGGCTGGGCCGCCCAGCGCGGGCGCAGACGCCCCTGGCCCTGGGGAGCGGAGCCGGCCCTGGAGGGCCACGGGCGGAGCGAGCTCGCCCCACACGGATCGGATCAAGGGCTGCCGCGAGGAGAGTCGTCGCCACGGAGCAGCCACACGGCCTGAGCGAAAGGAGTTCGTATGCGGCGTACGCATCGTTCGTGGGTCCTGGCCTTGCTGGCCGTCCTGGCCCTGGTGGCCACGGCCTGCGGCCGCGGCGGCGGCGAGACCAAGGCCGGCACGTCCGACCCCGGCATCACCGCCACCACCATCAAGCTCGGCGGGAGCTACCCGTTCAGCGGCCCGGCATCCGCCTACGGGACCATCGGCGTCTCGGCCAAGGCGTACTTCGACTGGCTCAACGCCAAGGGTGGCGTCAACGGCCGCAAGATCGAGTTCACCACCCTGGACGACGGCTATGAGCCGGCCCGGGCCCTGCAGAACGCCAAGCGCCTGGTCGAGCAGGACAAGGTCTTCGCGCTGTTCAACACCCTCGGCACGGCCAACAACCTGACCACGTGGGACTACCTCAACCAGCAGAAGGTGCCACAGGTGTACGTGGCCACCGGCGCCAGCGAGTTCGGCGCGGACCCCGCCAAGCACCCCTTCACCATCGGCTGGCAGCCGGACTACGTGGCCGAGGCGCGCGTCTACGCCTCCTACCTCGCGCGCGAGAAGCCCAACGCCAAGGTCGCCGTGCTGTACCAGAACGACGCCTTCGGCAAGGACCTGCTCGACGGCTTCAAGAGCGCCGTCCAGGGCAGCGGCACCCAGGTGGTCGCGGCGGAGAGCTACGAGGTCACCGACCCGTCGGTCGCCTCCCAGCTTTCCAAGCTGGCGAGCTCGAACGCGGACGTGTTCCTCGACATCACCACCCCGAAGTTCGCGGCCCAGGCGATCCACGGCCTGACCCAGATCGACTGGAAGCCGCTGCACATCCTGAACAACGTGAGCGCGTCCAAGACGCTGGTGCTGCAGCCGGCAGGGCTGGCCGCCTCCAAGGGCATCGTGTCGGTGAGCTACTTCAAGGACCCGGAGGACCCGCGCTGGCAGTACGCGCCGAGCGCGAACGTGAACGAGCCGTTCAACGTCTACGGCTGGGCGGTCGCCTCCACCATGGCCAAGGCGCTCGGGCAGATGAAGCAGCCGACCCGCGCCGCCCTGATGGACGCGGTGCGCAACATGAAGATCGAGATCCCGCTGCTGCTCCCCGGCATCAGCGTGCAGACCTCGCCGACCGACGGCTACCCCATCCAGGACATGCAGGTGATGCGGTTCGACGGCCAGCACTGGCAGTTGCTCGGCAACGTCATCCAGACCCAGTAGCGACACCCGGACACCCCGGACACGCCTCGGCCCGGCCGTCTCTCCGGCCGGGCCGAGGCGGCACGCGCTCGGACCGCGTGCTCACGACACGGCGGACGGGTGGCGGGTCATCTGGCGGGCGACCCTGGGTCAGTGGCCCCGGAACGCCTCCTCGAGCCACCAGGAGCCGCGGTCGGAGACGATCTTGGCGTCGATCACCAGGGGCCTGTCGCGCGGACCTTTGACCCATTCGTCGGCGGCGCCCAGGTCAGCCTCTGCGCGAACGGTCACGCCCTCGCAGCCGAAGCCCCGCCCGATCGAGGCGATGTCGGCCGGCGGGAACCGCACGATGTCCAGCGGGTGCCCGTCCGGCCCGAAGTGGTGCACCTCGGCCCCGTACGCCTCGTCGTCGTAGACCACCACGACCATGGGCAGGCCGAGCCGCACGACCGTCTCGAGCTCGGCGATGGCCATGAGCGCGCCGCCGTCGCCGAGCGCGGCCACCGGCAGGCGCTCCGGCTGGGCCAGGGCGGCGCCGACCGCCGTGGCCAGGCCCAGGCCGATCGACTGGAACGCCTGCGTGAAGCAGAAGCCGTCGTCGTCGGGCACCGACAGGTACATGCTCGGGTAGCCCATGAAGTTGCCGGAGTCGACCGCCACCACGCGCTCGGCCGGCAGCAGGTCGTCCAGGGCGATCGAGAGCGTCCGCGGGTCGATGCGGCTGCCGTCGCTCGAATCGTCGAAGGGCACGTCGCGCCAGCGGTGCTCGGCGGCGATGCGCCGGCCCAGCTCCGGCGAGCGGTAGCCGGAGGCGGCGACGCCGCGAGCCTCCAGCTCGTCGGCGACGGCGAGCGCCGTCTGGTCCACGTCGCCGACCACGCCGAGGTCGACCGGGCGGTGCGCGCCGATCGCGTCGACGTCGAGGTCCACCTGGGCGACGGTCGCGCCCGGGCCGATCAGCGCGCCGTGACGCATGGTCCACATGTTCAGCGCGCAGCCCCAGCCGACCACCAGGTCGGCTCCGCGGATCAGCTCGGCCGCGAGCGGCGAGGCGAAGCCGCCGCTCACGTCCAGGTACCACGGGTTGCCGTTGAACAGGCCCTTGACCACCGCCGAGGTGGCCAGCAGCGCGCCGGCGGCGTCGGCGAGGCGCTCGAGCGAGGCGCGCGCCCGCGCGATCCGGGCGCCGCGGCCGGCGACGAACACCGGCTGCCGCGCCCGCGCCAGCGCGTCGGCGAGCGCTGCCACCGCGGCCGGTGCGGGCCGTGGCGGCTGGAGCTCGGGCGCGGGCGGGACCGCGGCGGCGCCCTGCGGGCACGGTGCGGCCTGCACGTCGAGCGGCAGGTTCAGCACGACCGTGCGCCGCTGCACGAGCGCGGTCCGGTAGGCGCGGGCGGCGTCCGCCACGGCGGTCTGCGGGGTGTGGGTCCGCTCTGGCACGGCGCCGACCGCCAGGGCGAGCCCGTCCTGGTCGACGCGGAAGTTCGAGCGCACCGCCGCGCCGGCCGTGTCGGCGGCGAGCACCAGCACGGGCGTGCGGCTCTTGGCCGCCTCGGCGATGCCGGTCATCGCGTTGGTGAGCCCGCAGCCCTGGTGCACCGAGACCGCGCTCACCCCGCGGCTGGTGCGCGCGTAGGCGTCGGCCATGGTGGCGGCGCCGCACTCGTGCCGCGCGGCGACGAAGCGCGCGCCGCCGGCGGCCAGGGCGTTGGTCACGTGGAAGTTGCCGCTGCCGACGACGCCGAAGACGGTGTCGACGCCAAGGCCTGCCAGTGCCCTGCCAACAGCCTCCGCGACCAGCATGGGCGCCTCCCGGCGGATCAGCGCTCGACCAGCGCGAGCACGCGGGTGGGGCTGCCCGAGCCGCCCACGATCGGCAGCGGGCCGGCGATCACCACCGCCCCGTGCGGCGGCAGCTCGGCCAGGTTCTGGAGCTGCGTCAGCCCGTACTTGCCGGCGCCGAGCAGGAAGGTGTGGCAGGGGAACGGCGGGTCGAAGGCGACCGCGCCGCCGGCGTCGGTGCCGACGGTCTCCACGCCGACGCCGATGACCGGCGCCTCCTCCGCCAGCCACCTGGCGCACTCGACAGAGAACCCGGGGGTGTGCGAGCCGGTCTCGTCGACGTTGCGGAACAGCTCGCCGTCGCCCGAGCGGGCGTCCCAGCCGGTGCGGCACAGCAGCCAGCCGCCCTCCGGCAGCGGGCCGTGCTGGCGCTCCCAGTCCTTGACGTGGTCCACCTCGAGCACGAAGTCGGCGTCCGCCTCGGCCTCGGCGGTGAAGTCGAGCACCGCGGCGGGCGCGATCAGCCGCCTGACCGGGACCTGCGAGACGTCGTCGGAGTCCTTGCCGGTCACCCAGTGGACCGGCGCGTCGAAGTGCGTGCCGGTGTGCTCCCCGGTCCGGATGTTGTTCCAGTACCAGGCAGGTCCGCGCTCGTCGTAGTGGCTGAGCTCCTCGAGGCTGAAGGTGATGGTGTTGGCGAACGGCTCGGGTAGCTGCAGGATCGGCGTCTGCTCCGACAGCGGCGCCGTCAGGTCGACGACCTCGATCGTGCCCTGGCTGATCCCCGAGACGAGGCTTGACAGTACGGACATGCTCTCCTCCCAGCACCCACGGCCGTCCCTTGGACCGACGCTACATCGCCGTCGTGACGCCCGTCCACGGGACGAGAGATCATCCGCAGTCGACTGGCCGCGGACGCTTCCCACAAGGACTTGAATTTGGGACAAGGACCTGAGACAGCGGTCCGACCGAACCTGGTCGTCGGCCTGGGCGAGGGGCTGCTTCGGCTGGACGCCCCTGGCCGAGCGCGCCTGGAGCAGGCCGACAGCCTCCACGTGTCGGTCGCCGGCGCCGAGCTCAACGTGCTCGCCGCCCTGGTCGAGCTGGGCTGCCGCGGGCGCTGGGTGACGCGGCTGCCCGCCAGCCCGCTGGGGCGGCTGCTGGAGCGCGGCGCCCGTGCCGCCGGCGTCGAGACCGCCGTCGACTGGGAGGAGGGCGGCCGCGCCGGGCTGTTCTTCGTCGAGGCCGGGGCGGCGCCGCGGCCGGGCGAGGTGCTCTACGACCGCGCCGGCTCGTCCGCCAGCAAGCTCGCCGGAGGCCAGCTCGACTGGGAGCGCCTGCTGGCCGGCGCCGCCTGCCTGCACTCCAGCGGCATCACCTGCGCGCTCGGCGAGGGCCCGCACGCCGCCGCCCTCGAGGCGCTCGCCGCCGCCCGCGAGCGCGGCCTGGTCGCCAGCTTCGACGTGAATTTCCGCTCAAGGCTGTGGTCGCCGGAGCGGGCCCGCGCCCGGCTCGACGAGGTGCTGCCGCTCACCACGGTGCTGTTCGCCTCCGGCCACGACGTGGGCATGCTGCTCGGGCTGGAGGGCCCGGCCGGCGCGGAGGAGGCCGAGGAGCTGCGCGTGCGGCACGGCATCGAGGTGGTGGTGCTCTCGGGCCGCAGCTACGGCGGGCACGACCTGGTCACCGCCACCGCCGCGGCGGTGGCCGGACGGGTCGTGTCGAGCCGTGCCTACGAGGCGGAGGTGGTCGACCCCTTCGGCGCCGGCGACGCGTCCGCCGCCGGCTTCCTCGCCGCCCACCTCGCCGGCGAGCCGCTGGAGGTCGCCGTCGAGCAGGCCGCCCGGCTGGCGGCGCTCATGCACACCATCGAGGGCGACGCACTGGTCCTCCGCGGCCCGGAGCGCCGGACCGGCTACGACGGCACCAGGAGGCTCCTGAGGTGACCCCGGTGCGGCATGGTAGGCTAAGTCTGACTAAGTCATCGCGGGTTCGGAGGGCTCATGGCCGCGGCCGAGCGGGCAGCCGAGTTCAATATTCACGAGGCGAAGACGCATCTGTCGCGTCTGGTCGAGCGTGCCGCGGCGGGTGAGGAGATCATCATCAGCAAGGCTGGGCGGCCGATGGCGCGGCTCGGACCGATTCCTCGGGCTGTCACCCCGCGCGAGCCCGGCCGTTGGCGTGGACGTGTGGTCATCCACGACGACTTCGACGAGCTGCCGTCCGGGATCGCCGCTGCGTTCCGCGGCGAGGGGTCATGAGGCTTCTGCTCGACACCCACGTCCTGCTGTGGTGGCTGGCCGACGATCCGGCGCTGTCGGAGCAGGCGAGGCTCCTGATCGCGAACGAGCCCGAGGTGTTCGCCAGCGCCGCGAGTGCGTGGGAGATCGCGATCAAGCGGGCGCTCGGAAAGCTGGAGTCGCCGGAGGACCTGCTGGCTGCGCTCGACGAGGGCGGGATCCGGCGGCTGCCGATCGAGTTCGAGCACGCCTCCGTCGCCGGTGCGCTGCCGCGTCACCATGACGATCCGTTCGACCGTATGCTGGTGGCGCAGGCGCAGCACGAGGGCCTCACACTCCTGACGAGCGACGCCCGCATCTCGAGCTATGCCGTGGCGGTCCTGCCGGCCTCGTGATGGCTCTGCGGGCTCATATTGGCGCTCCCGTCGTGCAGGTGCCGGCGCACCCGGCGCCAAAGGGGGCATGAAACTGTGGCTCACCGGGCCTCGAGCGCTGACCGCACGGCAGCGAACGCTGTCGGCACGTCCGGTTACCATTTTGCCCCACTGCTCACGCGGGAGGCACTGCTCATGCCCAGTGGGTATTCCCCGTTGGCCGAGCGTCTGCTGCGCGTACTGACGGAGCCGTCGCCGGAGGCTGACTCCTTCTCCCGAGAGCGGCCCGACATCTCCCGGCTCACCGACGAGGAGCTCGGGGCCCTCGTCCCCGCCGCCTACCAGGTCCGGATCGCGGGCGGCGACCGCGCGCGGCTGGTCGGCACGGTCGAGGACGATGTCTGGGACGCCGTGCGGGAGCGGCAGCCGCGGTTCGCGCCCGAGTCCTGCGTGCGGATGTTCGCCGCTCTCGTGGCGGGGCTGGGCGCACGGCAGTGGGCCGATCTCCGGCTGGGCGTCGGTTCGCTGCTCCGCTGTACGGGGCCGTTGCCGGAGGGGCTGGCCGAGCCCGCGGACCGACTGGTCAGGTTCCTGCTGCGCGACGACCGGCTCGACCAGCCGTACGCCCTGCTCGCGGTGGCCGGTCTGGCGGGGGGATCTCTGCGGTCGAAGGTCGTCGAGCGGCTCAGGGAGCGGCGGGGCGCGATCGCGCATGACGAACTGGACGTGATCTTGACGTGGGACGTATCCGGCCAGGCGCTCATGTGCGAGATCACCAACGATCGGGTGTACGGGGCACCGCCTCGACTGCCGGACGCATGGGAGCGGCTGGCTGCCACCGGCTACGCCGCGTTCGCCCGTCGGGCGCTGGAAGCTGCCGACGCCCGGATCGCCGCGATCCACTCCGGCGAGCTTGCCTACCTGGCGGACAGGGCGTTCACCAATGACGAGACCGAGGTGCTGGGACGCGCGGCCAGAGTCTCCCTGCTCCGCGACGAGCCCTGGCTGGCGGACCTGCTCGGCCGGCTGCTGCCGGGGGTCGCCGTCGCTCCGACGGCCGCCCGGACCCTGCCGTCGCAGGCCCTGCTGTACGAGATGGCACGGGCGGTCGAGGACTTTCCCACTCCCGAGGCGGTGGCGGCGCTGCGCACGGCCCGCGGGGTGGCGCGGCACAAAGGCGTGCCGAAGCAGCTTGACCGCATGCTGAAGCGGATCGAGCGCGCCCTGGCCGACCGGTCCGACGTGGCGCTGCGGCTGCCCGATCTCGGCTTCGGCCCGGACGGCGCGCGCCGCAGCGCCGTCGGCGGGTATGTGGCGACGATCACGGTGGCCGAGGATATCGGCCTGTCCTGGCAGCGGGCGGACGGGCGGACGCTGCGCGGCGTGCCGGCGACCGTGCGCCGCGACGATGCCGCCGAGGTGAAGGAGCTGCGCGGCCTGGTCAGACAGGCGCGCAACCATCTCCTCACCCTCGTCCGGGCGCTCGAGGCCGGATACACCGCCGAGACCGTGTGGCCCTACGGGCGCTGGCGCGAGACGTTGGCCGCGCACCCGCTCGCGGGGACCGTGGCTCGGCGGCTGATCTGGGAGGTGGAGGTCTCGCCGGGCCGGTGGCAGGCCGTGCTCCCGTGCAGCGGCGCTGCCGAGCTCCACGACGCGGCGGGGGCACCCGTGTCAGCCCCCGACCTGGACACCGCGGTCCGGCTGTGGCATCCGATCCGGGCGCAGACCCAGGAGATCCGGGCCTGGCGGGACCTGCTCACCGAGCGGCGGGTCCGGCAGCCGTTCAAGCAGGCGTTCCGGGAGATCTACCTGCTGACCCCGGCCGAGCTGGCAACACGGGTCTACTCCAACCGGTTCGCCGCGCACATCGTCCACTACAAGCAGCTCTACGCGCTGGTCAACGGGCGCGGCTGGGAGACCAGCCTGCTCGGGCCCTGGAGCGACAGCCATGACGGGGAAGCCTGCGGCATCTTCGCCGAGGGGAGCTGGCGGGCCTGCCTCTACCACGAATACCTCGAGCACGCCCACGACATCGAGTACGCCGCCACCGACCAGGTGCGGTTCGAGCGGAAGGTCGACGGCGCCTGGCAGCAGACGCCGCTGGAGGAGGTGCCCGCGGTGGTGTTCAGCGAGGCGCTGCGGGACGTGGACCTGTTCGTCGGGGTGACGTCGATCGCCGCCGACCCGGACTGGGCCGACCGCGGTGAGGACCGTTTCCGGGAATACTGGCGGACAGCGAGCTTCGGGGAGCTGAGCCCGACCGCTCAGGCGCGCCGGGACGCGATCCAGCGCATCGTCCCGAAGACGAAGATCGCCGACCGCTGCACGGTGGAGCACCGGTATCTCGTCGTCCGCGGCGACCTGCGGACGTACAAGATCCACCTGGGCAGCGCGAACATTCTGATGGAGCCGGACGACTCCTACCTGTGCATCGTGCCGTCGCGCCGCCCCGGACGACACGAGGTCTTCCTGCCGTTCGAGGACGACCGGCTGGCGCTGATCGTGTCCAAGGCGTTCCTGCTCGCCGACGACACCAGCATCACCGACGAGACCATCCTCGCCCAGATCAAGCGAGGTTCCTGGTGCCCACCGTGACCTGCGGGTGCCACACCGGAGGCGGGCTTCAAGGCGGCGTGGGCAGCCCGAGGTCCTCCAGGACGATCGTGGCGGCGTTGCGGCCGGGCCCGGCCGACACCGAGCCGCCAGGGTGGGTGGTCGCGCCGGTCTGGTAGAGACCGGCGATGGGCATGCGGTGACTGGCCCACCCAGGCGCAGGGCGCAGCGCTCCCGACTGGGCCGGACCCTGGTCCCCGCCATGGCAGGAGCCATGCCAGTTGTGCGCGTTGAGCCGTTCCAGGTCGAGCGGGCTCTTCGAGTGCGAGGCCAGCACGGTGGCGTCCACGAGGTTGGGGGCGTAGCGGCGCAGTTGCTCAAGGTTGACCTGCGCCACGACCTCCCGGAGCTCGTCCCATCGCGACGCTCCCTCGTTCAGCTCATAGGGCTGGAAGCCGACGACCTTGAGGGTGTGCAGACCGTCGGGTGCGCGCGACCGGTCGACCACGGTCGGGCAGAGCACCAGCAGCACAGGAGCGTCGAGTGCGATCCAGCCACGCCGGAAATCTCCCTCGATGCGCAGCAGCCGCTCGACCGAGACCGGTGTGCCGGACGCGACCGGCGACAGGGTGCCGCCGTCCGCTGGGAACCGGGGTGGCTCGGTGGTGGCGTAATGAGTGACGAACATGGAGATGCCCGCCTGCCACGTGTCCACGCCGTGCAGGAAATCCTCGCCCCAGGCCGAGGAGGGCGCCATCTCGACGAGATGTTTCACGTGAACCGTTGACACAACCGCCCTGGACGCCCGGTAGCTGCCGCCGTCCTCGGTCTCCACACCGACGCAGCGGCCGTGCTCGAGGATCAGCGCGGTCACCTTCTTGCCGGTGAGGATGGTCCCGCCGTGGTCCTCGATCAACCGGGCGAGCGCCAGCGGAAGCGCCGCGGACCCGCCACGCGGCAGGGTCCAGCTATGACGCTGACGACCGAACGGCAGCGACCACGCCAGCAGACCGCTGCCGGGCCGGTCGACCGGCTGCATGGTCATGAACGCGAGCCACAGCATGAACGCCCTGGTGTGCTCGTCCTCAAAGCGTGCCCGGACGACCTCCCACGCGGTCATCGCCCGGCGGCGCAGCCACTTCAGGCCCTCGGGATGGCGGCCCAGCGCGACCTCGATCGGGTCGCCGTGGCCGATGGGCGTGTAGCGGTCGCGGTTGAAGAGCGGCGCGACCGCCTCGTACTCGGCCATCATGCAGCGGTAGGCGTCGGCGTCCGCCCGGGAGAACTTCGCAAACTGCTCGCAGGTACGGTCGATGTCACGCCACTGCGTAATCCAGCTACCGTCGGGGAACGGCAGGTGCACCACGGGGTCCGGCTGCAGGTACTCCAGGCCGTACCCGGTCAGGCCCAGCTCGTCGCTGCGGATCGTCGGGCTGGACTGGATCAGGTTGTGCGCGGTCGAGCAGGAGTCGTGCAGGAACCCCGGCAGGGTGAGCTCTTCCGAGGCGGTATTCCCGCCGACGGTCGGCCGCGCCTCGAGCACCAGGCAGCGCAGCCCCGCCTTTGCCAGATAGGCTGCGGTCACAAGGCTGTTGTGGCCAGCCCCGGCCACCACCACGTCGGCTTCGAAGCTCATCGCCCACCAGCCTGGCCAACAGGGCCCCGCCCGAGGTCGCTCCGACAGTTCGAGATTGGGCAAAGCGTCTGCAATCGTTTGCAACGGCAGCCCAGAACGTACCGCTGGATCCCAATGCTGTCAACGCAGCCGTCCTCACCGGCGAGGGGCGGGGCGGGTGGCGCGGCCGGGGTCCGGCTCGCTCGTCAGACGCTGCTCAGCCCGGGCTCAGCGGATCTGGCTCGGTGAGGGGAGCTCGATGCTCACGCGGGAGCCGTAGTCGAAGTACTCGATGGTGGTCGTGCTCGTCGAGTGCCTGCCCTGCACGGTGGCCGTCCCCTGGAATTGCAGCCTACGGGTGCGCCCCTGCCCATCGACCCACAGGTCCGCGGGCATGATGCCCGCAGAGCCAGTGTCCTGCAGGAACTTCAGGTACTCGTCCCGACTCTCCTGGGGGACCTGCTGCGCCGCCCGCCTGGGGTCGATGCTGGCTCTGTAGTGGGTCGTCGACGTGCCCCGCACCTGCTCCGAGCCCACCTCGGTGACCTTGTCCGCCCCGTACAGGTACGCGATCACGCTGCCAGGATCGTTGGCGCCGAACTGGCCGCCGCCCGCACCCGAGCCCAGCAGGCGCGACAGGTCCAGCTTGATCCACGGTCTGGCGGATGCGCCGACCACCTCGGGCGGGAACTTCTCGTAGACCATCGCACCGTCGTAGATCACCCGGAAGGTCAGCGTGCGGCCAGCCGAGTCGACGGTGATGTCCATCTGGGAGCATTTGTGCCCGAAGTCGATGACCCCGGTGCCGGTCATGGTGGACGGGGCCATGCCTTCGACCGTCGTGACCGTCTTCAGCGAGCCGCGGGCCGTGCCAGCCGCGAACGTCTTGCGGGCGACCTCGGCCAGCGCGTCACCCGGGCCACCGGCCCCGGTCGCGGTGCTTGTGGCCTGGCCGGCACCGCCGTCGGCGCCACCGCTCCCGCTCGGGCTGCTGCAGCCCGCCAGCGCGACCGCGGCGACCGCCAAGACGCCGAGCCAGTGCCGGATACGCATCTCGATCCCCCGATCCCCCAGCTCCGCGGATTCCGCGGAGCACGGTGATTATCCGATGGGGAGACCACGTGCGGTCCCAGCAGTTCTGAGCACTTTCGAGCGCTCCAGCCCAGCCGAGCGCAGCATCGCGTGGCTCCCCGGTGAAAGGGGGTTGTGGACAACCGGTCGACCGGGGGCGCTGACCCGGTTATGGTGTCCAGCTAAAGCGCTCCAACGAGGAGGCAAGGGGTGGACGTCGCGACCGCGCTGGACCGGTTGCCAAAGGTGGAGCTTCACTGCCACGTCGAGGGCACGATGCGGCCTGAGACAGTGGTCGAGCTGGCCCGCAGGAATGACATCCCGCTACCCACCGCCGACCCGACCGAGCTGTACCGGTACTCGAGCCTGGACACCTTCCTGCAGGTGTTCTGGCTGGTGCAGTCGATGCTCGGCCACCCGGAGGACTGGGCGCGCCTGGCCTACGAGAGCGTCGTCGACGGCGCCGCGCACGGGCTGGTCTACCGGGAGACGTTCTTCACACCGGCCCGGCACCTGGCGGCGGGCCAGGAGCTGGCCGGCATCGTCGCCGGCTTGGGCGAGGGGCTGGCGGCGGGCGAGGAGGAGACAGGCGCTCGCGTGATGCTCATCTGCGACATCGACCGGGCGTACGGCGCCGCGGCCGGCCGCGAGCTGATCGAGCGCCTGGTGGAGCTGCGGCGGGCCGGGAGCGCCGGCGCCGAGCGGGTTCTCGGGGTGGGCCTGGACTCGACCGAGAAGGGTGTGGACCCGGCGCAGTTCGCCGAGGCGTTCGCGCTCGCGGGCCGGGCGGGGCTGCGCCGGACCTCGCACCAGGGCGAGGAGACCCCGCCCAGCTACATCGAGGCCGGTCTCGAGGTGCTCGGGTGCGAGCGGATCGACCACGGCCTCTCCAGCATCGAGGACGTCGAGCTCACCAAGCGGCTCGCCGACCAGCGCATCCCCCTGACGGTCTGCCCGAGCTCCAACGTGCTGATCGCCAACGCCGTGGCGCGGCTCGATCTGCACCCGTACCGGCGCATGCGAGAGGCGGGGCTGCTGGCGACGCTCAACACCGACGATCCGGCCCTGACCGATATGGACCTGGGATACGAGTACCTCTCGGTGATGCGGGCGTTCGAGTTCACGTGGGACGACATGGTCGCCATCAGCGTGGACGGCGTCGAGGCGACCTGGCTGGACGACGGCGAGAAGCGCGCGCTCGTTGCCCGTGTCGAGAAGGAGGGCGCCGAGCTGGGCACATCGATCCAGCGCTGAGCCCGCGGGCGTGCTGATCTGCCTTGGCCGCTGGCTCCACCGGGTCCCCACATAAAGAGCATCACGGGGACCCTCAATGAGGCGGCCAGGTTGCAAGCGGGCCACCCGGTGGGCTGTGCCGACCGGCAAGGCGTGCGACGGTGGCTGGTAGGGTTGCCAGCGGCAGGGCGTGATGGATGGCAGCCAACGAGCGAGATGGCCACACAGCACCTGGTGGATGCGGCGGTAGAGGTCGCCGACGGTGGGCGCCTGCGCGGCCGTTGGGCGGACGGCGCGGCGCCCGGGGAGCTTGCGTGCTTCCAGCGTGGCCTGGAGCTGCGCCGGCGGGCAGGCGACGAGCGTGGTGTGGCCGAGTCGCTGTTCCAGGTCGGCCTGGTCCATCAGGTGATCCGCGACGACAGCGCCGCGGCGCTGCCATGGTTCGAGGAGGCGTACACGCGCGCCCGCAAGGCTGCCGACCCGGTGCTGATGTCGTATGCGATCCGCCATGTCGCCTTCTGCCGGCTGCACGCGGGCGACCGGGCCGGCGCCCGCGCTGGCCTGGAGGAGTCGCTGTGGCTGCGCGAGCAGGCCGGGTTCATCCCCGGAGTGGCCATGGCGCTGGCGGCGTTGGCGGAGGTCGTCGCCAGCGACGGCCAGCGGCAGGACGCGGTCGCGCTGCTGGGAGGCGCGGGAGATCTTCGCGTCGCTGGGCGCCGCCGAGCACACGGCCTGGGTGGACCAGCAGCTCGCCGACATGCAGGCCGGCCAGCTCTGAGGGACGGCCCGGCCTGCGACCCCGCGGACGCCCAACAGCCCTTGACCAGCCGGCCATCCGACCAGCCACATGCTGGCGCTAGCCGCCGCGGCGCCCAGGATCGCCCGCAACTGTGGCCACTCATCCACCGCAGCGGGCACTCAGCCCCGAGTTCGCTGCGACCACATCAGAAGTCCTGAACATTGTTGTGCGGAGGACGGTGTCACGCACTGAGCCTGGTCCGATCCAACTCGCCGGCGCCGCCGGAGCCGCCACAACGAGCTCACTCCGGCAGCGCCGTAATCTCCTATCTTGTCGACTGTCTGTGGGCTACCATCTTGGTCATGAGTGGCTCGGTTTCTCTGCTCCTTATCTGGCCGCGCTGACGTCGGCACGGTCAGCGCGGCCATCCCCGGCAACCGGCGAGCGACAAGGAGCACTCATGACCGAGCCCGAGGAAGTCCCACCATTCCGGTATACCGCTGCGCTGGCTGGGCGCATCGAGCGAGCCTGGCAGGACCGCTGGGAGCGCGAGGGCACATTCCACGCGCCGAATCCTGTAGGCACATTGCGCGATGGTTTCGAGCAGGTGCGGCACAGGCCGAAATTCTTCCTGAACGACATGTTTCCCTACCCCAGCGGCGACCAGCTGCACGTCGGCCACCCACTGGGATATATCGGCAGCGACGTCTACGGGCGCTACCTGCGGATGACTGGCCACAACGTGCTGCACACCATGGGGTTCGACGCGTTCGGCCTGCCCGCCGAGCAGTACGCGATCCAGACCGGCCAGCATCCCCGGATCACCACCGAGCGGAACATCCGGGCGTTCCGGCGGCAGCTTCGGCGCCTGGGACTGGCACATGACCCGCGCCGCAGCGTCGCCACGGCGGACCCGTCCTTCTACCGCTGGACTCAGTGGGTCTTCCTGCAGATCTTCAATGCGTGGTACGACCAGGACGCAGGTCGTGCCCGGCCCGTGTCCGAGCTGATCGCAGAGCTCGACGCCCACGTCCGTGAGCCGGTCGAAGGCTCCAACCCCTTCGGCCGAAGCTGGGACGAGCTGACCGACGTGCAACGCCGGCAGGTGGTCGACAATCATCGCCTGGCATACCTGCGGGAGGCGCCAGTGAACTGGTGTCCCGGTCTGGGGACGGTGCTGGCCAACGAGGAGGTCACCGCCGAGGGCCGGAGCGAGCGCGGGAACTTCCCGGTGTTCCGCCGCCCCCTGCGGCAATGGATGATGCGGATCACCGCGTACGCCGACCGGTTGCTGGACGACCTGGACCGGCTCAATTGGCCAAGCTCGGTCAAGGAAATCCAGCGGAACTGGATCGGCCGCTCCGAAGGGGCACTGCTGCGGTTCCCGTCGCCCGCCGGGGAGATCGAGGTCTTCACGACGCGGCCCGAGACCGTCTTCGGGGCGACCTACTTGGTGCTCGCGCCCGAGCACCCGATGGTCGGCGCCCTGACGGCGCCCTCGTGGCCCGAGGGCACGCCAGAGCGCTGGACCGGAGGTGCCGCATCGCCGCCGGCCGCGGTCGAGGCGTACGACCGGACGGCTGCACAGCGCTCCGAGATGGACCGGCAGGCGGATACGAAGGCCAAGACCGGGGTCTTCACCGGCTCGTTCGCCACCAACCCCCTCAACGGCGCGTCGATGCCGATCTTCGTCGCCGATTACGTTCTCCTGAGCTATGGAACGGGCGCGATCATGGGCGTGCCCGGCCAGGACGAGCGCGACTGGCAGTTCGCGGAGAGGAACGGGCTGCCCATCATCCGCACCGTCCAGCCACCCGAAGGCTGGGAAGGCAAGCAGTACCTCGGTGACGGCCCGGTGATCAACTCCGGCTTCCTGAACGGACTGCGGTGCGCCGAGGCGAGGAAGCAGGTCGTCGCCTG
>WNFY01003147.1_pt1 | contig 32382 bp, 30 predicted proteins | sample 5400091 | NCBI WGS metagenome assembly WNFY01 (sample SAMN13153364, study PRJNA577476) | soil metagenome | isolation source: 60 cm soil or saprolite under grassland replicate 1 | place: USA:California | collected 2016-06-15 | reverse complement strand
TGGATCATATCCTGGATGCATCTGTCATCTGGACCATTAGCGTGATTCTGCTGCTAGGCACGCTCCTGTTCCTCGTCACCGGTAGCCTGGGATTACAGAAAACCGAGCGCGAAAGCCCCCGTGATTCATCCGGGGGATGAAGCGCCGTTCCTTGTTTGGAGGAGGCGAGGGGAGCGCACCACGCTGCTTGACAGAGGGGATCGGATCTGCTATGATTGGAATAGACGTTCTAAAACGAGAAAAGCGGGAGGTTGATGGGCACCAAGCCAGGTGGGGAGCGTACGCACCATAAAGACAAGAAACCAACGTTTCTGCTCGAACTGCCCCTGGTCGTCGAGGCGGGGCAGGCCGCACGCCTGCGCGCACACTTGGAAGCCGGGCGGCAGTTCTACAATGCCGTGCTCTGCGCGGGACAGCATCGCCTGCGCCAGATGCGATCCGATCAAGCCTGGCAGGAGGCCCGCGCCATCCCCCGGACACACACCCAGGAACGCAGGGCTGCTTTCTCCGCGCTGCGGGAGCGCTACAGCTTTTCCGAGTACGCCTTTCACTAGCTGGCGAAAGCGTTGCGGGTCTCGTGGCTGGCTGACCACCTGGATGCCGTGCTGGCTCAGACCCTTGCGACCCGAGCCTACCGCGCCCTCAATCGCGTCTGTGTAGGAGAGGCTCGTCGCGTACGCTTCAAGAGTCGGGGACGTGGCCTTTCCAGCATCGAAAACAAGCGCACCGATACGGGCATGCGTTTTGTGCTCGAGACGCCAGCAGAGGGGAATCAAGGCTATCTGATCTGGAAAGACGACCAGTTTGTGGCCCTGATGGATTGGAAGGACCCAGTGGTCAAGTACGGACTGGATCATCGCATCAAATATGCGCGTCTGCTCCAACGCAAAGTCAGCAGCCCGCAGGCGCGAGGAGCCGATCCCTTTGGCTTTCGCTACTCGGTACAACTGGCTTTGGAAGGCGTGCCATACCGCAAGCCGAAGCACAGCGTTGGAAGCGACACCATCGGAGCAGATCTGGGGCCTTCGACTATTGCGCTGGTCCCGCGAGAAGGCGAGGCCAGCCTCTCGGTCTTCTGCCAGGAGCTCGCCCCCGATGAGAAAGAAGTGCGTCGGATTCAGAGAAAAATGGATCGGCAAAGGCGAGCGGCGAATCCCGATAACTACGACTCGATGGGCTGCATCAAGAAGTACAGCGGCAAGACAGGAGGAAAAGGGAAGGTGGTGTGGAAAAGCAGCAAGACCTACCAGAAGACGCGTCGCAGGAAGGCAGCGAAGGAGCGCAAGATGGCGGCTCATCGCAAGAGCTTGCATGGGCGGCTTGTCCATGAGATGGTCGCAGTGGGCAACACCATCATTCTTGAAAAGATCAGCTATAAAGCGTGGCAGAAGCAATATGGCACAAGCGTTGGACTGCGCGCACCAGGGATGTTCATTGAGCTGTTGAGACGCACCGTTGCAAGTACGGGCGGCACCCTGATCGAAGTTTCGACGCGCACGACCAAACTCTCCCAATATTGCCACGGCTGCGGACACTGCCTCAAGAAACCGCTCTCACAGCGCTGGCATCAATGCGCCTGTGGCATCGGGCCAGTGCAGCGCGACCTCTACTCGGCCTTTTTAGCTGCCTATCTGGATCCAGCAGAACCCACACCCTCGTGTGCCCAGTATGTTATTGGCTGGGAAGGTGCGGAGGCGCGCCTGCGGGCAGCACACGAGCGAGCCATTCAACGCGCGAATGCGGGGCAGGTCTTGCCCCAAAGCTTTGGTATCCCCAGAGCCGGAGCACGTCTGTCCGAAAGTCTGAGCGAAGTCACACAAGAGCTGCTTTTCCTCTCCAGGGGGAAAAGGAGAAGCGTGGAAGCGCCGCTCAGAACCCCCCGTGCTTGAGCCGGGGGAGTCTTCAGTCAGCGTCCCTTTCCGGAAAGGGCGGTGGAAAGCTGCGACCCTCGTCGGCTCAATACTGTCGCTTCTGTTCTTGGCTGTCACCTAGACGGGTATACTGCCCAATCCCACTGATGCCATATGAGGACCAGTGATCAGTGAGCGCTACTCGTCAGTCCGCTCGTCGACTTGCTGTTGGAGCATACGGTCCTGTGGCCCGGGCCGCGTCATGCACCGGGCAGGTCTTGAGGAGTGATGATGCAAAGCCGGGTAGTGATGAGACAAAAGGCTGGCTCGATCACTCCTGAGAGGCTGACAAAGGGCAGTGAGGAGCGTGATCTCCAGCAGAGTGTGAAGCACACACTTCCGCTTGCCCTGCCAGGCAAGCAACGAAGGCGCAGATCAAGTGGAAAGGAAGCAAAGAGCAATGAACAGAACCATACAGAACGAAGCGCTTGCCCTGTTGCAGCAGAGCGAGCCGGCACAACCCGTGCTCATTACGGACGCCCACTTGACCGGATTGCCAGAAGTCTTGCAACGGTATCTCCGCTATGCAGGAGTGGTGGATAAAGCACCCATCAGTACGGTTCGTCTCACTCAACAAGGGGTTATGAAACAACAACCGGGTCAGAAGTGGATGTCGATGGTCGCAGAACAATACTTCACAACGAAACCTCCTGCATTCCTCTGGCACTGCACGATGCGGCCTTTTCCCCTCGTCTGGATCTCGGCCACGGATCGGTTCACGGGGGGCCACGGCAATATGGTCATCAAGCTCTTGTCCGTCATCACCATGGGGAATGCGCATGGTCCGGAAATGGACCAGGGCGAGCTGCAGCGCTACCTGGCTGAGATGATCTGGTTCCCGACCGCCTGGCTCTCTGATGCCATCGAGTGGCAAGCCATCGATACCAACTCCGTGCAGGCTACCCTGCGCTCGCCTGGCGTGACGGGTTCGGTGGTGCTACATGTGAATGAGCACGGCCAGTTGACCCACCTGACGGCAGACCGCTATAAGGAAGAGCATGGGCATTACCTGCTCGCACCCTGGTCGGGTCAGTGCAACGAGTATCGGGAAGTGGAGGGGATGCGTATCCCGACCAGGATTGAAATCACGTGGCATCTCGCCTCAGGTGAGTTCACCTGGTTTCGTGTCAAGATCGCCGAGATCGAATTTAACCAATCGGGAAGCGTGACTAGATTTTGAGGGACGGCATAAACAGAACCCGCTTCCACCGGGTCGTCGTGTGAAAGGAACGCATGAGAATCTCGAAGAGTGCGCTTTGGTTATCAGTGATCGATGCCCTCCTGGTGCTTACCGCGAGTGCTTCAGGCATCTTTCTCAAGAGTATCTACGTCAGAGAAACCCTCTCCTGGGCTGTCCAGGGGATTGGCCAGGACATCGTCAATCTTGTCGCTGCCGTTGTGCTGTTCATTGCTGCCTATTTTGTCAACAAAGGATCAGTCAAGGCGTTCTTGGTATGGAGCGGGGTACTGCTGTATCTGATCTATGCCTACATCATCTACGCGTTTGATGTCCACTTTAACAGCCTGTTTCTGGTGTATGTGGCGATTGTTGGCCTGTCTTTTTATGCGCTTGTTGTCTTCGTGATACATATGCATCTGGACAGTCTCCAAGCCTATTTTTCTGCCAATACCCCAGCAAGACTAGTGAGTGCGTTCTTACCGGTCCTCGGAATCGTGTTTTACCTGCTGTGGTTACGCGAGGAAATCCCGGCCCTTGTTACAGGGACGATCCCGCCAAGTGTGACGGCGGCCAATTTGCCGACCAATCCTGTGCACGTCTTGGATCTAGGACTCTACCTTCCAGCCATGATCATCACAGGACTGTTGCTGTGGAGAAGAAAGCTCTTGGGCTACCTCCTTGCGGGTCCTCTGCTGGTGTTTAGCATCCTCACGGGAAGTGCGATCCTCGTCATCTTTCTTGTAATGGGCAGTAAAGGGATGCCGACCAGCGTTGGCATCGAGGCTTTTTTTGTGGTCATTATCGTGGTGAGCCTTGTCCTGAGCGTGCTCTTTTTACGAGAAGTCACATAACAGCGCAAGGTCTTCTCGAAATGGAGGAGGGAACTCAGATGGCGGTACCCATCGTCTGCGCAAACAAGCACGGATCAACCCAGCGAATCGCGGAGTGCATCGCCGAGCAGCTCCAGCGGCTGGGGAAGCAAGCCAAGGCCCGACCGGTGGATGCCGTCGAGGATCCCGAGAGTTATGAGGCTTTCTCTCCAGAGCAAAGAAGGAAGAGCAAACGTACGAGACAGGAGAAGCAGAATCACATCCTTCGGTGACATGATGGACGTACTCTGATACGCGGACGGGGAAGGTCACGGCTCTCACCGCGCGACGCAAACACCAGGCAGCATTCATCACCTTGCGAGACCGATCCTCGATCAGGAGACTCCTGCCAGGGTGAAGCGCATCTTTCTCTGGCGTGGGTAACGCCAGCATCCCTAAGGGCAAACACGTTCAAGCCTGGTTCGCGACTCATCCCCGCTTCATCTGCCACCTCTTGGAAGTCGCATTGCCGCCTTTATGACCCAGATCGAGCAATGGTTCAGCATCTTGCAAGGAAAGCGCTGGCGCATCAGTGACTTCTCTGATCTGGATCATCTGGCACAGCGCACCATGGCCTTTGTCTTGGAATGGAATGCGCCAGCACACCCGTTCAACTGGTCGAGCAAGTTCGCAGCCAGGGTTATGGCGCAGGTAGGTACTCAAGCCCCTTGGTTGCGGCTGCATGACTTTCGACCTTTTTTTACGCCCTGGTGTACGTAGGTCCTCCAGCACTTGTGATAGAGGTGTGATGGTGGAACTCACGTTTGTGATGGCAATGTGAGAGCCTGATGGTATGCTCTCACTAGAGGAACCTATCCACCACGCAGGAACAAGGAGGTCACCCATGGCTACGTCTACATCTACACCGAACGTTTCATCCGCCAGGATTGATCATCGGATGCCAAATATGCTTTCTGTCTTCACCCGTGCGACGCGGCCGATCCGCACAGTGGCCAAGGCCGCGATCTTCTTCCTCAAAGTCTTTCCGATGTTGCCATCCCGACCTGTTGATTGGCTGACGAAGCCACTGGTGATTGAGAAGGTGAGGTATCCGACGTGTTTTGGCCAGGCAGAAGGCGATCTCTATCGGCCGAGGGCCTGCGGTCCACATCCCGGCGTCGTGGTGTGCCTCGGTGTCGTTCCTTTCGGAGTCGATCACCCGCAGGTCGCGGTCCTGGGGAAAGCGCTGGCACGTGCAGGTTTCGCCGCGCTCCTCTACTGGTCCCCCGCGATGCGGGACTTCCGCCTTGATCCTGAGGACATCGAGAGTATCGCGCTGGCGTATCGTTGGTTCATTGAGCGGCCGGATGTGGACCCTGGGAGATCCGGCCTGCTCGGCACGTGTGTGGGAGGCGCCTTCGCCCTGATGGCGGCTGCCAGTCCCCTCATACGAGACCGCGTCGGCTTCATTGGCGCCTACGCTCCCTATTCCTCCATGTGGACGTTCGCGCGGGACATCGCCAGTGCCACGCGTTCCTGCGGGGACGGGCGTGAGCCGTGGCGGGTCGATCCGCTGACCCGCAAGGTCTTCGTCCATTCCTTGACCGCTTTGCAGGAACCAGGCGAAGCAGAACGGTTTCGAAGCGCGTTCGCCACTGAGCGTGGACATCTCGACAGTCGCTGCCTGTCAGCAGATGGCCGAGCAGTGTATGCACTGCTCACTGCGCCCGACGAAGAGGAGGCGGAGACCGCGCTGCATCGCTTGCCTCCCATCATGCAAGAGCGCCTGGCCGCCCTGTCTCCGATGAATTATCTGAAGGATATTCGTGCCCCGCTCATCGTCCTGTTGCACGATCGCGGGGATCAGGTCGTCCCCGTTGGCGAGTCGAGGCATCTGCGCTCCGCTCTCGCCGGACATGCCGGGGTGCATTACACCGAGATGCTGTTCCAGCATCTGGATCCGGTCAAAGGGAAGCTGCCACTGTTTCGCCTTGTTTGGGAGCTCGGCAAGTTCTTTCTCGCCGTGTATCCCATGTTCCGGCAAGCGGTGGCTGCGTGATGGCGCGTGCGCTCGACTCAAACCGTCACAGGTGTCTGGATCCTCGATTGATGTGGCCTACTATGTGTGAAGCTGACAAACTTGGTACGCTCATGCCTGGGAGGATGAACCTGCCATATTACCCATAGTCGTTCCTAACTTGCTTGCGACTAAATGCTTGCAGGAAAAAATTGCGGAGGAGTGATACAATAGGGCCAGGAGGCCACACTTGCACCTCTAGCCTCACACAAAGGAATGTTGCTCTTCCGCGAGGAGGTCCCACCATACTTAACCGGCTTTGGCACATCGGCTGGCACAACGATGGGGTATCGGCACATCGAGCCTCAACCCAAGGTCAAGACATCAGCCAGGCTCCGACGTGCTCTGTCCTTGCAGTGATCTCAAAGGAGAGGAAAGCCATGAACAGAACTGACCTTCAAAGGCGCAAGCCATCGGAAAGAATCCTTCTTCCCCACTGGTTGGCTCTCATCCTGACGCCAATGGTGTTTTTGATCGGCCACGTCGCCGTGCCGCAGGAGCTCTCTCGGCTCTCGGCTCGTCACGGTTGGGTTCATGGGCGTCCGGGAGGGCTCAATCTGCCTGGACTCATCCTCATCGGGATTGGTGGAGCATCCCTCTTTTGGTGTGCTCGTCTGCACTTTGTTGCCTCTGGTGATTCCTTTGAGATGGAGCGCACCCAAAACTATCTGGTGGTGCGTGGCCCCTACCAGTTCACGCGCAATCCGATGTACCTTTTAGGCATGGTCATCTGGCTAGGCTGGGTCATCTTGTATGGCAGCATCGCGGTCTTGGGAGGCGCAGTAGTCATCTGGGGGAGTGTGGCTTTGCTGGTGGTGCCGTGGGAGGAGCGCAAACTGGAGGCGCGATTTGGCGAGGCCTATCTCCTCTACAAGAGCAGCGTGCCACGTTGGTTGGGCAAGAGGAGCCGCTGATGTCCTTGCTCCCAACGCTTGGCGTAAAAGAACCCTGATGGAGCGAGCATGGGAAGAGGGCATGCAACGAGCGCTTCCCCTGATGGGCGCCGATTTGCCTTTGCCACATTGATGAGGCCTTTCTCCTCATGCAGGAGTTGTACAACTGGCAAGACGACGAAGGCATATCGATGAGTATGGCCCTCTTTGCTACACCATACGCATGCCGCAGCAAAGACGAGAGGCAGATGCTTTTCGACGGCTCATGCAGCCTGTGCTTGCGACCGATCTGGTCGTTTGTCTGGGGAATAGGGACTGCCGGTATGACGAAGCAGGTCAGCAGGAGTTCGGGCCAGTGTCTCAAAGTGTGTGTTGATATCAGCGCCGCGACGTGCGACCTCTTGCTTGCGGATGTGGAGACCCAATTTCAAGCACGCACCCGGACTCCCGATGACGTACTCCGTCATACCGGCAGTCCGTTTGCGCCAGACAAGGAGAAAGATGCTACTCAGCTCCAAACTCATGTCGCATAATCGACTGGGAAGCCTAGAGTAGGCCTCGTTATCCGCAAGCTTCCTCTGGCTAGCAGGATGTGGTGAGATGCTCAGCCTCTTTTCCGAAGACCAGCCGCGTGATGCTCCTGCGCCTGTTCACTCAGCCTTTCCGCCCGCGCCTTGATCCCCAGCATGCATTTGCGCATGAAAGGCAGGTCGCCAAGCTCTAAGATGATCTGCTGCGGCAGGATCAGCGGGTTCGTCCATCGATACGTGTCACGCATACGCGTGATGAGGCGCCTGTGCCGCTCGTTGATCGGGTCGAGGTACCAGAGCCAGGTGCCCGAGGTGTCGCTGCTTGTGGCCTTCGAGTCCTTCGTGCTTCGCCAGAGCATCCAGCGCGGTTCCTCGAACGCCTTGCAGTACTGGGCGGTTCAGGGACTCATCGGGAAATCCTTACCGACCTAGAGATGCTGCCCCTCGGGCAGGATCTCCCAGACGCTGGGCTTGCCGCCGTTGTCGACCCAGTCGTAGCCGTACCAGCCGGCTCTTCACCAACCGATCTGGATGAGGAACGGCCAGATTTGCTCCGGCGTTGCCGCGATCGTGACAGCGCGAGTGGCGTTCCACGTCGGGTTCGGGACGACCTCATCGTTGGGCAGGAGCCTCGCGATCTCCTCCTCGGTGGCCCCCCAGTGCTCTTGCCAGAGACGGTACACCAGGAGGTACGTCCCCACCGCCGCTGTTCCCGCACCCAAGATTATCAACCCGCTCACAAACGTCTTTCTCATTGAAATGGTTCCTCTGTTTCATACCAGTTTGATGACTCTTGCTCCTTCCTTTGTGGAAGTTGAGGTCGTTCACCTTGTAGTATTGCAGCCTGACAACCATTGCCGGACGGCGCCGCGCTCCCACCCGGGACCGGTGACGCTAGGCGGTCTGACGTGGTCGGATGAACGCGCGGTAGATGAACTCCACCACTGCACCCAGGACGACCGCGCCTGCCAGGGCTGGCAGAAGGTAAAGGCCGGCCACCAGCGGGCCGACGGGATACCACACGCTGGCGGTGAACCCGCCGAGCAGCGCTCCACCGGCGATGAACACCCAGTCGTAGTCGGTCTTCTTCCGGTCATGGCGGAAGAAGAGGTACTGCGCCGCCGTGGCCAGCGTGGCGGACAGCACCAACAAAATGACCCATGACAAGAGAGTTAGATTCATCTGTTTCTCCTTTCGCGGTGACATTCAGGTGTTTGAACGTCGAACACCTCTCTCACCGCAGAGATTCATCTAGTTGACAGTATCATGCCTGGAGATCACAGCGAGGTCACAGATGCAGGCTTTCCTCTCACGAGTCGGTCACGGTTTCTTACGATCGCCGAACGTTCGCCAGACGGCTTCGACGCACACCTCTACCCCTGATCACCTGCTTCGTCATATCGGCAGTCCTTTTGCACCTGAAAAGCGTTCTACCGAGTCACAGGAGCGTGCCGCATAATCAACTTGGGAGCATGTAGATGCGTAGAGAGACGGCTGGCGTGAGACCCTGATTGAGTGGCCACAATAGGGGTGTGCAGGTTGCGTTCAATGGGCCTGGGGAAAGCCAAAAGCGCACAGAGCACGCGAATGCCTCGTTACCGACCTGGCTTTGTTGAGGGTGAGTCTTGCTCATTCCTGTTCACACGGTACCATTACTCTGGCCAGGGATTTCCGTGGTCGTCACAGGTATTTTCGATCATCCAGCGCACGTGACGTTCTCCACAACTCATCTGTTCCTCTTCGAGACGACGTTGGGTCCGCTTCAGCCAGCGTTGTACTTGAAAACGACTGTGAAAAAGGGAGGCGTTCCCTTCGAAGACCACCACATATTCAGGATGGTCGTTCCCATCTGTGGATTTTTCGTCCTCCTGGAGCGTCGCTCCCAGCACGGACAATTGGCGCAATGTCTTGTGCCATCGGCTTTCTGCCCGTTGTGTAGCAGCAGCTAGACTGCGCGCCCGCTCCTGTTGCTTTGAACGTGCGAGTGTCAGTCGACTCAATGCCCGTTGCTGACGCTTCTTTTTCGCTTGTGTGCTCATCTTTTGTTACTCTGCTCGTTTCATGATTCTACCATGCATTGTACTCTACCAGCTATGTGTCGTACACCATTTGAGCAGCATAAGAAGAGAACCTCATGCAAGAGAAACCATGTTGCTATAGGACATGCAACTTGAGATACTTCTCAGGCGTGTTTGTCGGGACTCGGGTTGGATCAATGTACTACGTACTCCTTGACCTTTCTCGGAGTGACACTCCCGTCGCCGTGATCAGCAGACGGGCTTCTGAGCAACATCAACAGTGTGGCCAGCCCCCGGAGGGACCTGCTCTGCAAGCAGTGGTTGACCTGCGGACTCACCCAGACAACGTTGGGGCGTGTCTGCCCTACTACAACTCCTGGTTGAGCCAGGGCGTTGATACGTGAAGGAACGAGGAAACTTCAAGTGGATGCCAAAGCAATCTTGATGCATATTGATACTCCCGACCAGGTCGCGGTGGCCGTGGAAGCCGCAGACGCGGCACGCCCAATTTCTGCCTTTGGGCTTCTGTTTGTGTCCGCATACAGGACACCGGCTGCTGGTTCCTCGTTCGGAGCCGGTGAAGCTCATGATGTGAACTTGCTTGGATTTGTGGGTCAGATAGTCGATATCACGCCCGTACTCCCACAGGGACATGCGCTGGTTGTGATGGCGTCCGCTATCCCTGTTGCACACGCCATGCGGATTGCCGATGAAGAGCGTTCCCACCTGCTGTTCGACGCAAAAGTCAATCACCTGCCTGGTCGCCTTGTGCCGCAGGTCGCGCACGCGTCGCTCGGCACGTCTGCACGCCGTGTTCTTCGCCCGGTGGAGTTTCTTCCACCGGAGGGAATGCTTCTGACACCGGCTCTGCTTTTTGGCAAGTTGGCCGAGTTGCCGGTTGCGCTGCCGCTTGAGCGAGCGGATGCCCCGCCCAGTGACGATGAGTGCCGCGCCCGTGTTCGTCGTGACGGCGGCCAGATGAATCTCACCGAGGTCGACCGTCGCCTGGACAGAGCCGGGGGCCTGTTCCGCTCGCGGGACTTCCACGCAGACGTGCAGTTCAAAGCCGTAGTTCCAGACGAGCGTACAGGCTCCGGCGTTCTCGGGCAAGTCAAGCGGCAAGACGACGGAGGGTCGCCCCTTGCCCATTGGCAAGACCACACGCCTGCGCTCCACGCTCACCGCCTGGGCTGGCCAGTGGACGGGGTAAAACCGCTTCTCGCGCCAGGGATACCTCATGCGCATCTCGGGATGCTCCCGGCGCAGTTTGCGGGTCGTCTCAATCGTGCTCAGGAAGGCGCGGAAGACAGCTTGCACCGACTGGCTATGCAGGGCAAAGCGCCCCTTCGTGGCCTGGTGCAAATCGTTCTGGTTCGGCCACGTGACATGCCCCATTCTGGCCTGCTTGTGGATGTCCACGCAGACGTTCCAGACCTGCGCGGCTTCCATCTGCGCCGCTTTCAGGCTGCGGAAGAGCTTCGGCGAGAGGTGAGCCAAGCGATACACGCGTACTGTTTTCATATGTGCTTGTTCTTTGAATCTGCCCGAAATGCGGTAATAGGCCACATGGGAAGCAAGACCAGCGGGGTCGCTTTCATCCCGCCCCCTTTGATAATCGTAGTCGTGTAGATAGTGACTTTCGCCCCTCGTCTAGCATACGCGGCTGGTATATCGAATGCTGTCATGCATGGGCTTAGAGATACAAAGTGCGGCGAGGCGTATGATCGGTTCCCTCACGGTGTGGAATTACCTGATCCCAAATCGGACCCAGGAGTCGCTGCTCACGTAATCGTGCCAAGGTTGTGGTACGGATAATGAACCCACACCTGTCGGTCAGCGTGGCCGTTGCGACTCGACCAAAACGCCTTTCCTGCCCTGGGTCTGGAGCCACGATCAACAGCATCGGCAAGGCCGCTTCTTGCTTGAACCACTCACGTGAGGTCACATAGTGCTCGTAGGTTCTCAACTTGGCTCCCAGATCTCGCGTACCCATCGTTGCCCGATCCCATTCCAGCCAGAAACGTACTCGTCGCTCTCCGGCCTGATATGCCGCGAACGCATCAGGCCGGAGGTTGTGCCAGTGCTCATGATCGCGATAGCGCCGCTCGCAGGCTGCACCTATTTCCCACCAGAGCAAGCGGTGTTCATGTCCCTGCGTTCGCTCTTGACCGGCCGCTTGAGTTAAAGAAGCGAAGAAGCCATAGATGCCAACGGTGTGTTCCAAATGACGTAAAAGCAGATCCACTCCCTGCTGAACCAGATTCAGACGTCCATCATTCTCTTCTGAGGATGCTATAGACTGAATTTTCAGATGATGTGCTGTTGCCATGAGCCTTAGACCTCCTTCGCTCAGTCGCCAACGTTGGCCCATACCGGTCGCTATCGGCTCGATACAGTCACCGTTCTGCAGCACGCGCAGGTACCGCTTAATAGAACTCACTTCCCGCTCGAGTAGTGCAGCCATCTCTTGTACATGCAGCAGAGGATAGGAAAGCAGCACCTGCAGGAGATCAAAATGACGATGTCCCAGGGTCAGTCCAAGCAATGCCATGATCTCCCCTTCAGCACGGGAAACACCCGTCTGGTCTTTGTGGGAAGTTTTCGCTCGATCCATATAGTTTCCGACAATGATCTTGCTGCGTTTCCTCGTGGGTGAGCTGGGAGTATCCGTGTCAAGCGACGGTGTTGCATGTCGACGCATGGTGTCCGTTGTTTGATGATCCCAAAGACCGGGAGGCGTTGCTTCAAGAGGTATAGGATGCAGCAGGTGCTGAAGTTTGCATGACACATGCGTCGCGAAAAGTTTCCAGGCAAGTTGCCAGGGATTGACAGGTGGGGATTGAGAGCTGTCTGGTACACAGGCAACAACTCCAGAAAGGGGCGCAACGTGCAGCGCAGTCGCCGCTTCCATGGCGCACCGCTGCCAGAGTTCCATGCGATGGGGTGTAGAGACCAGCACCAGTATCGGTGGAAAGTGTTGATACACCGGCCAGCGTTCTGCACTTTCACGATAACAGAGCAAACGCCCGACTTGCTGTTTGAGCCATCTTGCATCGGCGATCTGGGAATCAAGCAGCACGAACAGGCTATACCAGTGTTCCTGGGCACTCAACCCATTTTCTGTCCTCTGACAAACACGGAGCAGCAGGGCCGCATCGGCAGCACAACGCATCGGCTTCTCACGGTAAGGAAACTGATGGGTATAGTCACGTACCCAGTGCCATCGTACTTCTGACCTGCGACCCTGGTGTGCCAGTGCCTCCGGTGCATGCGCAACCAGGCCATTGATACATTCCTGCAACGTGACCAGCGACGAGAGTCGTGGCAACATGCGCAAAAGACCACGTTCGTCTGCTTCCTGTGCACGCGCCAGAACTTCTACATCAGCTTGCTCATGTATGGCCAGCACGTGCAGTCCTAAATCGCTCAGATGGTACAACCAGCATTTCCCCGTACCCAGTGCAGCTGGTATGACACCCTCGACGAGACTGCTGTTGTACAGCACGGTGAGATGCCGATAAGCGGTGGCAACACTGCTCCCTGTTGCGAGGGCAAGATCTTCTGCTCTCTGGAATGGGTAACGCAGCAACCACTGGAGTAACCGCATATCTCCTGCATCAAGTTGAAACAGCAGTTCATGTGGGTCTGGAGGCCTGGCGCGTCTGCGAGTGTGCTTATATGTGTCAACAGTTGGTGCACTGATCATATCACTTTTCCAGTTCTTCAGCTGCCAGGTGTTCATACACCAGAGGCAGACTGAGCGGCTGATCTTGTCTCGCCTCGGCAAACTCTTTCCCACGGCCACGATGCTTGTTGCGGCCTGATTTCGCCGTTGCAGTAGCAGTTAATGCATCAGCATGAACGAACGCTGCACCATTCTGCCCGCGTTCCTCAGCCTCACCCGTCTTTCTCGTTCCATTGACGACGTTTCTTGAAGAGCGTGTGGAGAGCGTAGGTGGAACGGAACGTTCCAGAGAACGTGCAATCATGGCATCCACCACGTCACAGGGATGCGCAAAGCGCAGTTGGCTGTGTAGCCGTATACGCTGAGCCAGGTCGTCGTTCCCTGTCGCCGGGGGATCAAGACGCAGTGAAAAGACCGGCAACCGTCGACCGCCAACAGACACTTTGGCGTAGCAGGTAAAATCGTCCAGGTTGGTGATATCATCCTCCTCGATGCCGTCCAATTCGTGCAGCATGCGCGCATCCTCCCCACTCATCGCAAAGGCAAAGAGATGATCCACATTGGAGAGCACGGTGGAACGCAATGTGCGATCCAGTCGATCCAGGTAAGACAGTGACTGCGTTGCCAGCCCAAAGCTGCCCCCATATTTGCGCAGCCCGGCCAGCATGTTTCCAAAATCCGCGCCTTGGTAGACCTGAAACTCGTCGATCAGCGCCAGGAACTGCCTGCGTTCCACTCGCGCCAGTTCGGCCTGCTCGGCCAGGGTGACATGAAACAAGCCCAGCAGGGTGGCGCCCAGCAGCGCCGAGATATCGGCCCCGACGACGCCACTGGCAGTGCTCACGAGGAGAATCTTGCCCGAACGAATGATCTCCGTGAAGTTGATGGTCGAACGTGGCTGCCCCAGGATGCGCCTGGTCGTACCCGAACTGGCAAATTTGGAGAGCTTGTTGAGCACCGAAGAGATCACCTCCATCTGGAAGCGCAGATCCATCGGCTCGTAGTAGTATTGCCACCAGGACAGCAGCACAGGGTCGGTCACCTGCTCCATCACGGCATGCCGGAAACTCGCGTTGCGCAAGAGCGGCACCACATCGAGCAAGGTATATTGTTGATCTGGACCATTTTGCAGGTCATTTTGTACGATACGCTGGTTGGCATCTGCTAGTGTCTTGAGGGCAAACTCCAGGACGTTCTCGGTACGCGGTCCCCACGAATTGCTCCAGATACGCTCAAAGATCGTGATCAGGTTGTCGACCGCTTTATCACGATTTCGACCCAGGGTGGCATCCAGTGGATTGATGCCCGGTGGGTATGCCACATCGGCGACATCTAGGAGTACCACATCATCCTTTCGGGCTGGTGGAATGAGTTCGGTGAGCGCCTCGACCAGTTCGCGATGTGGTTCCATGACGAAGAGGCCATGATTGCCGCTCGTTTCGGATAGGATGGCTTGCGCGAGATGCAGAAAGAGGGTACTTTTTCCTTTGCCGGTCCTGGCAACCGCCAGTAAATTGTGCCGCAGCATCTCGGCGGGAAGTAAGACTGGTAGTGTATGCCCTGCATGCGTTGAAGAGCCGATGCGCCAGCCGTTTGCGGTGGCCATTTCAAGTGGCACCAGGTACGTACGTGCGCGTCCCCGTTCCAGCAGTGGAAGTTCGGCCAGGTCGCTCGCCTGTGGGAGATGCCAGAGCACTGCCACATCGGCCACGCTCAACAGATGGCGTGAATGTCGAAGTTGATACGACCAGCCGCGAGATGTGTGTGCAAACCACTGTTGTTTTCCCAGCAAGCGTCTTGCTTTCGCCTGTGAGAAAGTCTGCGGTACAAAGTAGCCACCGGCAGCAAGATGGTACTGTCGATAGGCTGCGATGAGCCGATCAAGAAGTGCTTTGTGAATGCTGGTTCGCTCTTGCTTGTGCAGCGTCGTTTGCCTCCCATGCTGATAGTGACTCAGGATGCGTGCATATGTGATTTCCGATGGATGTAGTAGAGAGGAAGGAAAACACCGGGAAGGCGCGTGTTCTCTCATGTTGCTTTGATTACGCTCCTCATCTGAATCAATCACGAACAGGCGCAAGCGAGCGCGATAGGCACTCCTGCCAGTTTTCTCAGCAACTAAATGCATATCGTAGATAGCTGTTCGTCCAAACCGCCGCAGCACCCAGCGCACGCCCAACACGAGCAGCAGAGCGACAAGACCGATACCCACCAGACTCACAATCAGTTCCGTCATCTGTAATGAGGAGAGCTGCAGCACCAGGCGCTGTCGAGCCCGAAGTGGTCATGCCGCTTCGCTGCCGCAGGCGTTCAGGTTCTAGCGGATGCTCGACCGCTTTGCGGCGAGATGCCTGTGACCAGGTAGGTGGGAGTGGCAGCAGGGCCAGTTGGGTCACGACGCGCATTTTGGCAGGCACATGGCTCATGGCCGCCAGCAGTCCTAATAAGGGATCTGTTCCTTCTGTCGGGAGCTCTCGCTCGCGAAAGGCCCGCAGTGGCAAATAGGAGGCGGCTCCCGGTCGCAGTTCAACGGCGGTGATAGTTTCACCAGGTCTGAGGTTGAGCGGGTCGCAAGCAGGTCGCTGTATGAATGCCTGGGGATAGCGAGCCTGGATCTGCGCGGCCAGGTGCTCCAGGGCAGCATGCGAGGTGGCACGCAAAAGAAACTGTCGTCCGCTCTCTGTTCGGGCTATCTCTAAGGCCACCGGATGACTGGTATCGAGCGTCAGCCCTTGCATAACGGCTTCGAGCGCCGCCATATCCCTGCTACTGGCCGTGCGTGGGGGCACCACTTGCAAGACCAACTGTTGATCAAGAGTGTTTGAACTAGCACTCTCACTGTTTTGCATGCGCTCTTGTGGAAGACCAATCATGTTGGTGTTGTCCTCCCTTTGCCTTCCTGTAGCAGTTGTCTGGTGAAAGTCCCCTGTGCATCATGCCCGTTGCGGATGGGGATGAGTTTCTGGGTAATCTGTTCATCTGACTGGTCTGGTCGGTCAAGCTGGTCTGGCTGGTCTAATTGCACATCCTGTCTCTGGACACCTCGGTTGGCCAGTTCGCGGGGATCCGTCGTGGCAAGCCGGTGCTCAAGCGGACTGGCCTCGACGTGAATGATCACTCGTTTGCCACCTGCTAAGAGCAACGCCTCGTGCTTGCCAAAGGTGAGCAGGCGCTGCCGCTCGCCAGCGGTGAGTTGGAAACGGCTGGTGATGGCTTCGGCGCTGGTGCGATCCTGCTTCTTGAGCACTTTCGTTGCGGCATTGGCTGCCACCACGCTGCCCCACTCATCCGTGGCGAAGAGTTCCGGGTTTTGCGTGATGGTGACGAGCGCGAGATAGCGCTTGCGTGCGCGACGGGCCAGGTTGGCCAGGAACCGACCGCCCTCGGGATGCTCAATCAGCGACCAGGCCTCATCAATATAAAGTTTGCGGGGCCTGGTCGTGTGCAGCACCTGCGTCCACACGAAATCGGTGATCAAAAAGACGCCGATGGGCCGCAGTTCGCCCGACATATCGCGAATATCGAAGACGACGAGATGATTATGCAGCGCCACATCGGTGGGCGCGTTAAAGGGGCCTGCGAGGCTACCATGCACAAAGCGATACAGCCGGTCGGACAGACCATACTCGTCTTTACCGCACACATTGCTTCTGAGCACGCCATAGAGATTCCCCAGGAGCGGGGCTTGCCGTCCGTGTGTCCTGGGGTCTGCCGTGATGCCCACCTGGCGATAGGTTTCATAGAGAGCACGATCAAGCAAGCCTTTCTCACGCGCAGTGAGCGTCGTGACACCACCGGGGCCGCGATCTGCCAGCATGATGTCGAAGAGGGCATGCAACCCCTGCACTTTGTCGGCCAGCCGATCTCCGCGACTGCGGTCCTGGACGTAAGTCGCGAGGTTGGTACCAGAAGGCAGTAGATCAAACGGATTCAGATGCTGCTCGGAGCCAGGAGCCAGCCGTATAAAGTCTCCACCGAGCGCGGTGCAGAGGTCTTCGTATTCCTTTTCCGGGTCGATCACCACCACCTGCAAGCCCCGCTTACGATGCTGCAAGAGTTCGCGCATGATACGGATCTTGTAAAGATAGGATTTGCCTGCGCCGGTGATGGCCCCGCAGAATTCATGCGGGTTGTCCAGTGACTCACCCCACTCGTCAATCGCAATAGGCTCGCCGTTGGGTGTAATGCCAACCAGCACCCCGGTTGGCATAAAGAGTGAGTTACTGATAAACGGGAAAGCCGTTGCCAGGCTGCTACAGTCCAGCGTAAACGTGCGCCTCAACTCATCGCGTGCCTCGGGTAAAAACGAGCGGAAGGCTGGCGCATGCTCATAGGTGGTGGGACGCGCTACCAGAAACAGATTACGCAACACCGCCATCATGCGCTCAGTGCGTTCTTGCAGGCTGTGCAAGTCAGCAGCACGCACAATCACGTAGAAGCCAAGCTCAAAGATGCGTTCCTCACCGCTGGCAAGCTGGCTGATCAGTCCATCCACGTCCTGCTCTGCCACCTGCGTCTCCGGGTCATCCAGCCTCCCTCGTCGCAGGTTGACACGTCGCGAGGACTGGTAGGTGTTCTTGCGCCGCAGCAGCTGGCGCAGCATGGCTGCATTCTCCTGTGGATGCAGGTGGAACACGATGTCGGCGATGTCATCGTGCAAGAGTAAGGGAGCGAGCCAGCCTGGGGAGACTTCCCGTGGAAAACAGGTGACTGCCAGAGCGCGCGCATATTCCCCCTCAAGACAGACGGTGTCACCTGTGACTTCCACGCTGGCCGGAGCAAGCAAATCAGCCAGGTGTGGCAAATCGGGCGCAGGAAGAGGGCGTATCTTGCCATGGCGTTGTGGTTGCTCTGCCATATGAGGCAGGGATAGAGAGCCAGGTGCGGAGACAGTGCTATCACCTCTGGTACGTCTGTGCGACTTCACCAGCGTAGGGTGGCCAACGCTGGCAAACGCCTGAGATGGCAGTGGAGAGCGCAGGGCACGGTCAGGCGTAAGACAACTGTAGTACAGGGATGCGAGTTCGTACCCTGCCAGACGACGACACTGCAAGCCGAGCGAGGCAAGCTGCTGCGCGATGACTTCTGCTCGCAGGTCGAGTTGCTGCTGCGCTTTTTCCAGAGTCTCTGTACGGTTTCGTGCCCCCTTGTTGCCAAAGGGGATGAGGCCAGCCAGAGCGTGTTGCTTTGTGTCACTTCCTTGATCTGACGGAATAATCACATAAAAGCGGTGTTCGAGCAACGTGCGTCGTGCAGCGAGTTCGCGCACATACTGCGCGTGGGAGAGGGCCAGTTCTCGCCAGGTGGCATCCTGTAGCGTTGTCGTCGAGCTTTCCAGCAGGCTCTGCACGTATGGCTTGAGGTCAAGCTGCTGGCTGCGCACCAGGATCTGAATGGGGAACGTCAGCGATTTGAGGAACGCGCGATACCCTGTGATGATGGACGCCCTTTGTAATGTCGCTGCGGCTCACGCTGAACACGCAAACTACGCCAGAGATACACCCTGGGTCGCTGCCAGTAGCGCACGAGCACCAGTAACCAGACCTCCAGTGGTCGGTCTGCGATAGAGATCAAGGCCAGGGCAGCAGCTACGCCTGCCGGTATCAGGGTAATGGCAATGCGCAGCACCTCTCCAGGGAGTGCAAAGGCCTCCAACGCACCGAGATGCAGCCAGAGGTTGTAGCCCAGACTGCACCCGATGAGCAGGAGCAGTAACTGCCGGGCCGTTAAGCCGAAGACGACTTTATCGGGAAGGCTCATATGGGTCGGGACTTTATGTGTTACCTGGTGTGTTGCTTGCATAGGTGTCTCCTCACGTGTGTGCTTGCGAACAGAATATCTGGCAAAGATCGGTTCTCCAGAACATCCGTCATTGACCTTTCGCCGCACTACTGACCAGCCCGGCGATGGTTCCTGCCAGCAAGGCCAGTGCCAGCCCGGTGAGCGCCGCGTACAACGACATTTTGGCGAATTCAATCCTGCGTTGATTCTCTCCTGACGTCATATACAGGATGGCTGCCCAGGCAAAGAAAAAAGTGCTGGCAGCCAGGGCAAAGGCAACCACATCTCCTTCCAAAAGGTTGAAGAAAGTGGTGATGCTCGCGATAATGTATGGTATGAGTGCGAGAGCAAAGGTGATAAGAATGTTCACTTCAAAAGTCCTTTCTGGTTCTTTATGAGCATAGTTTTAAGAAGAAAGATGTGTATATAGCTCTGATGAATAGTCTTTTTCATGTTCTTTCTTTCCACTTGTCAGCATTAAGGATGCGTTCCTGTTCCATTCGAGAGAGTAGGTCTGATATACCCAAGTACGCTGTACGGGATGGGATTGGACCAGGTCACCACTGTGAGATCAGGCAGCAAGGTTTGTGTCACAATTGAACCAGGGCCATTGGCTTCGGCAAACGTAATCGAACCGTTGTGACCTTGTACAGGTGGTATGACACCCACCACAATGGCCACATGTCCTACCCGTGGTGGTGGATCGTACCAGACCATGATGTCGCCCGGCATGGGCAGCCCGCGCTGCGATGGCGCCGCTGTGGCCGAGGGAACCTCAAGCCAGCCTGGGCGATGCTGGTACAGCGACCAGAAATCGATGGCGTTGCCAGCCGCAGGTAAGGGCGAACCGGCAAGCGCGTAAGCTCCGGTCACCAGCAGCACGCACTGCAGACTTCCTTCCTGCCAATCAACCCAGCAGCCTGAGCCACTGGGACAGGCACGAGCCCAGAACTGCAGCACCGGCTGCGTCATGCCAGCATCGTACCGGGTGTCCGGGTTGCCATAGAGATGGGCCGCGATGGAGAGCGCCGCCACGGCTACGCTGCTGCCGTTTCCGGATGCCGGGTAGCAGGAGACACCTTCTGAAGAAGATGCCGTTGTCTTCGTGGAGATGCTTGCCGTACTCGTGGCCGTCCCTGGAACGCAGACCCCTCCACTGTAGCTTGCCATCTGTCCCGAGAAGAGTGCCGTAAAAAGCAGGACAAGGGTCGTGCCGATCAGCAACACTCCACCTGCCGCTGCAAAGAGTTTGCTCATGGCTATGTTGCAACCTCCTTCCTACAAGAGCGCCATGAGCCGCAGCCCCGTTCCCACCGCAGCCTCAACGCTTCCCTGGGCTGCATGTATCGCTGCCGGACCCGCTTCGGCAATCGGACGCAAGGCCCAGATACGTAGCATGCCTGGGATACGCAGCACCAGGTAGAGTACGGCGCTGCTGGTGATGATCGAAAGCAGCGACCCACCCAGATTGAACAGGTTAGCTGCCGTTACGTAGGAAATGAGCGTGCCTCCGATCGCCAGGGCCGACACCTGGAAAAACTGGATGAAAACAGTGGCTGCAAATGTCGAGAGCCACAGGCGCAGGTAGCCCTGGGTTTGAGGCAATGCGCCACAGAGAAAGGCCAGCGGGGCCAGCACGATGAGCAAGATCAGCAGTGCCAGGCGTAGGAGCATCTGCCAGGCCAGCAGCAGATCCATCACGCCCAGGATGATTGCCAGTACAAAGGCCAGTAGTCCTGCACCCAGCAGGTTCCCATGAAAGATGCCAACGATGGTGTTGCTCAGAATAGTCAGGGAAAACAGGTTCATCACGTCCAGGTTGAGCGCGTTTTCCAGGTCGATGAACAGGCGAATGAAAAAGAGACTGAAGTTGGCCGCCAGCACCGCCAGGGCCAGGCGCGGCAGGAACTCCATGAGTTCGTAGTAATCGGCGCCGATCTGGCGGGCAATCATGATGTTGTAACCTGCGATGACGATAAAGAAGGCCACCACCGCATTGACCACACTGATGGACCACGTCGTAAACTGCATCACGGTGGCATTCTGGTAGGTGCCAGCCGCAGGCGTCTGCGTGATGAAGTTGAGCGAACTCTGGTTGATGGCGTCGACCAACGGTTGCAGGACGTTGAAGATGTTCTGGGCAATCCACTGCGCTGCCTGACCCAGCCAGCAGTTGACATCAAAGGGAGCGCAGAATGCTGGAATGGTGGACGTACGAGGCAAAGCTTCTCCTGAGCCAGAGAACGTCGTTCCCTGAAGTGATGGCAGAGAAGGAGAAGATGCGCTCATCGACGTATGTTGTGGCACAGTTGCATGTACAGGTAAACCTGTCGTTTTGATTCCTGATCCAGCCAACACGAAAAAGCCGATGAGTGTCAGCACGGTCAGAAAAAGCAGTCGAAAGGAACGCTTGTGCCGATAGAGATGACTCATGTTATTCGTCGTGCTCTGAACCTCAGCAACGTTCTGCTGATGGAACACCTCCAAAGCCTGGACACTCTTGCTCTTGTTCCCTACATGGAATGCCAACATGATTGTGCCTTCACCCTTGCCTGTGCCAATACGACTGTGCCGATCTGATACGCTACGCTCTTGATGCATCAGGTACGGGCGCTTCTGCCATGCTCACGACGTCTAGGGGGAGTGGGGGCCGTTTCTGGCAGAAGCGCCGTTAGTGGTCAGTGTAGCGTGTGGAGTAGGAAGAAAGTGAAACAAGTATACCGACTTTTTGGAGTGATTTGCTGAAAAAATACGGCGATAGCGCCCCGTAGCAGAGAGAGCAAGCTTCTCTGTTCAGACCAGTTGATCTCGCCTCATTCCTGCTTCTACGACATATGAACAGGGTAGAGCAAGGGATGAACACGCATGAATCGTGGGGGAAAATATCTCTGCTAGACGAGTCAACAAACAACAATCAAGCAGGGTGTGAAGTTGACAAAGCTTATGTCTATCCGTATACTTACTTTTGTTATTTTAGAATACTTGTTCTAGTCATTCATGACACCTGGATGAGCGAGAAGAGTGCTTCCTCTCTGTGGGTGATGGGAGATCTTCTGTACTTCCACCACTTCAGGCCTCTCGTGTATTTCGTTCGTCACGCTCATTCTCTTGTAACCACCTATCCAGGATATGCATGCATGACTACTTGTTCCGTTACGAAAGGAGCTTCGGCCACGGTCGCCTGCCCAAATCTTGCGGGCAGGGATCACGCCGCAACCCCTGATGACACACCACGATACTGAACCTGCTGCTAGTGGCATACCTAAAGAAGAAGAGATCCATCTCGCTCTTCCAGAACTGTTACCCGCAAACCATACACTGGTTGTAAATCCAGTGAAGCGAATCCTGATCATGCTGTACGATGAACCTGGTGGCGAAGCACAGAGAGTCAAGATGCAGAACATTTCTCCAAGCGGTATACGTGTGCTGATCCCACTGCTACAAGCCTATCCCAAAGACTGTCCCTATGACATCTTGCTGACGCATCTCTACCCCATGCCAGTTGAAGCAGTCCAAAAGCAACTCCAGGAGGCAAGGGAAACGACGATGCGTCCCTTGCGCAGAGCTATGAGCACTATCAATGCTGATCTTCGTCCCTTTGGATTGCAGGTGACCTCAGTACGAAATACGGCATATACCCTAAAACGCTTACCATAAGGAAGCATCATCAGGAGGACAAGTATTGAGGGTAAAATGAGCAATGCGAACATATGGTTTGATTCTTTGAGCAAACGACTTAGAGAATGATCATTAACAATCTGGATACTCCCGAAGTTCAAAGTAGATCTAATGCTTCTCATACCAAAGGCAGCTATACTATGAGAAAGATGTAGAAGCAGAGGTATGCATAAAGCTGAGCTGATAATGAAGAATGATATACAAAGTTCACTGATGGAGCATTGTTACCTCATGGTAAAGCCCAGGTATTGGTCCCTTAAGCAGCGCGGTCCAGGAGGCGGCCTCCTGGACCGCGCTGCTTGTTTCAAATCTCGCGACAGGTCTGCGAGGACAAGATGAAGCAGTGTGTGTCGAGTAGTAGCTCCTGTGCAATCGAGCATAAGTCGTGTATACTGACGGTACTGCAAACAGATGGGTTTCCATTAACTTTTCGGAGAGTGACAGGATGATGGCAGGCAGGAATACAAGCAGGAACATCGGCGTTGCGCCGCGTGTCTTTCTCTCCTATGCTCGCTCTGATGGAGAGCAATTCGCTACTCAGTTGCGGCAACGGCTGGAGGCTGAGCATATTCCACTCTGGCAGGATCGCGTTGGCATGGAAGGCGGGAGGGACTGGTGGCTGCAGATTACTGAGGCACTCGATAAAGTCGATTTCATGGTGCTGGTGATGACGCCGGCAGCCATGCAGTCGGAGATGGTACGCAAAGAGTGGAGATATGCGCGGCAGCAGGGGGTGTGCGTCTATCCGGTCAAGGGTGCGACTGACCTTAACTTCAACAGTATGCCGCACTGGTTGCGCAGCGCGCACTTCTACGATCTCGACTATGAATGGCAGAAGCTGGTCAACGACCTGAATACGCGTTGCCAGCAGGCGCGCGTCCCTTTCATGGTCGAAGACTTGCCAGCAGACTATGTGTCCCGCCCTCAGGAGTTTGAAACGTTGATCGATCGATTGCTGGATCAGCGGCGCGAGGAGCCAGTGGCGATCACTGCCGCACTACGTGGTGCGGGTGGCTATGGTAAAACGACGATGGCACAGGCCATTTGCCATGATGAGCGTATCCAACAGGCGTTTGACGATGGCATTCTGTGGGTGACGCTCGGTGAGCACCCCAGCAACCTAGTCGGTAAAGTTGAAGACCTGATCTACATGCTGAGTCATGAGCGACCGGGCTTCACGGGCATTTACGCGGCAGGAGCGCGACTGGCGGAACTACTGGCGGACCGCGACATTCTGCTGGTGGTCGATGACGTGTGGGATGGTATGCACCTCAAGCCATTTCTGCAAGGTGGCACACGTTGCGCCCGCCTGGTGACCACGCGTAATGAGGATGTGCTTCCCGCCAATGCCCGGAGCCAGATCGTCGATGCCATGCATTCAGGCGAAGCGATCCAACTGCTCTCCTTTGGCCTCCAAACAGGGGCGTTCACTGCCACCGACATGCAGGCATTGCATACCCTTGTGACACGGCTTGGGGAGTGGGCGTTGTTAGTGAAACTGGCAAACGGAGTGCTGCGCGACCGCATGGGTCGAGGGGAAGCACTGGCTAATGCGCTGGTCTACCTCAACAAAGCACTGGATAGACGGGGCCTGACAGCATTTGACGCGAAGAACGCACAGGCCAGAGACGCGGCAGTGAGCGCGACCCTCCGTGTCAGTTTCGACCTCTTGCAAGAAGAGCAATACGCTCGCTACCAGGAGTTGGCGGTCTTTCCCGAAGACAAGGATATCCCACTGGCAACGCTAGAAAAGCTGTGGGGTGCGACAGGTGGACTGGATGACTTCGAGACCGAGGAACTCTGCCAGATGTTGTACCAGCACTCTTTACTGCTTACCTTCGACCTGGTGACGCGCACGATTCGCCTGCATGATGTGATACGCAGCTACCTACAAACAGCCGTAGGTGACGCCCTACCTGCACTCCATGCACGACTGCTTGATGCTTATGCTCTCACACGTTGGGCGGATCTGCCTGACGATGAACCCTACCTGTGGGATCATCTCGCCGAGCACCTAATCGCTGCAGGACGGCTTGAAGAGCTGGTTGCCACAGTGAAGGATCTACTATACCTGGCACGCAAAACACTTGTGCGCACTGCGTATGCTGCTGAGGCTGACCTGGAGTTCGCTGAGCAACGGGTACCTACTGATGTGCCACTGCGCCTGCTCACGCGCAACTTCGTCAACATAGGTCATCTACTCAACCGTTGTAACTTCTACAACGATATTGCAGCCGTCCTCTCGAGTCGGCTCATACATCTGCAAGAACTCTCGGACCTGTGCCAGGCATTCGAGCAGGAGATCCCTCGCCCGTTCCTGGCAAACTGGCACCTGCTACCAGACCTGCCAGACTCGGCACTAATTCGCACGCTGCTTGGGCATACGGGTTCTGTGGATGGATGTGCGATCAGCCCATTGGGCGACACGATCGTGTCGGCTTCCTGGGACAAGACGCTCAAGGTGTGGGATGCGCGCACGGGGGAGGAGCGGTGCACATTGCATGGGCATGCGAGTTATGTGCGTGGGTGTGCGATCAGCCTATCGGGCGACACCATCGTGTCAGCCTCGTGGGACCAAACGCTTAAGGTGTGGGATGTTCGTACGGGAACATGCCTGAGTACCCTGTATGTGAATGGTCATCTCAATGCCTGTGCTTTTCATCCAGATGGGGTGCATATTGTTGCAGCGGGGAAAGGTGGCGTGTATTTTTTGCGATGGGTGAGGTAAAGAGCTGTGGCTTTGATATTTCTGCCCTCAAAAACTAGCTGTTGAGAGAGGGATGCTGCGGGTTGTAGATTCATCGCTTGCTTGCTGCTTTGAAATACAGCGTACCATGTTGATGGAACGGTGATTTTCGATGGAAGCGTATGTTTGATGGACACGCACAGCGTATTGATTATGTCATTAGAGACAAGATTCGGGTTCACTAACTTTATTAGGGAAACAGTCTATTAGGTCCGTCCAAGTGTCCCCAATGCCGTTTAAGTAAGCATACCTCATCTTACGGTATCGTACTTTCAAGCTATCTGAGTATAGTGCCGCTCATTTAGGCTAGATTTGGGTATTTAGCTGCATAAACAAAACGTCCCAGCCTGTTGAAAAACTCTATTGCAGAGTTTTACGAAGAAGAAAAACATCGAAAACCACGCTCATAGGAGACCTATACGCAGTAATTTGGCAGCAAAACATACTATTTCGCATTTTTGTAAACTCATCAGTGGAGTTTTTCAACAGGCTGGTCCGTTTTTCCTCAGCAAATTTTGCTACTGTAAACTCTCTTTTCTTTTCAGCAGAAATTGTGAAAATTAATGTTAGGATACCTTTTCTTCAACAAGATGGAAGTGTGGTGATATACGCATATGTTCGTTTGCCTGTCATTGCAGCGCACAGTGCCCAACCAATGAAGGCGCTCATACCATAAAGTCTAGCAAAGATAAGAGATAGGTGATTACGGTGGTTCAAGTAGTGAAATACAATGATCGTACCGATGAAAGCACCGATGTCAGGCTAACAGTTATATAGGACAAAGATGAGGTGATGTAACAGGTGAGCAACAGGACGTCAATTACTTGAATTCATCCAACTTCATGAGGATTTGCGCCAGCATTGCCGTGTGATCATTGAGTTGTAAAGCAAAAGTGTCGAGTTGGGAAGTAAGTGTGTCAAATCGCTCGTTCATTTTCTGGCGTTCTGCCATCATGCCCAGACGATCAAAAATGCGCTTGATATCCTGACCTTGACTGCGGATCACACCAAGCAGGATAGTCGTGTTCTCTTCGGTGTCTCGGATATGTGCGGCTGCTTGTTCTGTGAACTGCTCAACTGCTGTAAGTCTTTCTTCCTGTGGTGCCATGTATCTACGTCCTTTCATTGATTTCATACCATACAACGCGGTCTCTGTCAATTGCTAGAAAATGGCTATGGTCTCTGCAAAATAGGGAAAACGAGCAAGCTTTAGCTCATGGGTTGTAGTTAGTATTTGTCACATGTGCCATGAGATAGCTCGCTCATGTTTACCTTCTCTCTCTTCTTCTTTTTTTCATAGTGAATGTGGCGATGTTCCTTTGCTCTTTGGTTATTCTCTTCTACACCTCAAACGGGTTTTTGGCAAAAGTCTTGGACACACGCATACTCTTACTCGGGCTAAAGAAAGGCTCGATTGCTTGCTTCGGATTTTTCACTGTCATGGCCACATTCCAGAGTTGAGACATACTTGCACTTTCTAACCCGGCTATTGTAACGGAAAAATGGGTTGAATGTGACGCAAAAAGTCGGTAAAGAAGTGCGCTTTTTTCTCCCTGGCATCTGGTACATTTGTTCTTGGAGTAGCGTGGTGAATCTGACCGATGGAGCTTTTTGCTCCGTCGGTCTTCATCTGGCAAAGTACCAGTAAGGTGTCCATCTGTCCAGTACCAGGTCAATCCGCCTGGTACTGCTATTTCTGCTCTCTACAAGCCCACGCCAGGGAGTACTCAGCTGGGGCAGTGACAGCCAGAGAGTGGGTGTTCATTCTTCGTGCATTGCCTGCTGACCGCCACTGCGCTCCTTTATGAAATAGGAGGTACACAGTTAGTAAGACCGAAGAGCAACACAGTCTTCTCGGCATCAAACAGGAGTGACTCTATGACGTTTCTAGCGCAATCGCGCGGCATCCAGGATATCGAGGATGCCTCCATCAGTGATCGTCTCGTTTTGTGGATAGCGGAACAGCAACAACAGCACGACCCTGCCTTACGCACTCGACCGCGCATCGGCATCCTTGCACCTACTAGTTATGCACGGGATGGCGGTTGGCCCGTCTATGCAGGTGACGCACCCACAGCGTATGCCATCCTGGAAGCAGGCGGCTTTCCAACGCTCATTCCCACACTGCCTCTGATCGAGGGCTTTGACCCGTTTCACCTGCTAAGCGATGAGCATGCCTTTACACTGCTCTTTGGCCTCATCTGGCCGGTGATGCGGGAGCTTGATGGCCTGATCTTGACCGGGGGCGGTGACCTGTACTCCTGCCTGTACGGCCAGACTCCTCACCCGCAAACGGAGACTCCTGATATGTGGCGAGACGTGTGGGAACGCTATGTCGCATTATTGGCCTGGCTGCTCTGCATCCCGACGCTGGGCATCTGCCGGGGAATGCAACTGATGAATGTAGTATTGGGAGGGACACTCTACCAGGATTTACAGGCACAATGGCCGAAAGAGCGTCCAGCGCTGCTGCGCCATCGCGCACGAGGGCGGGTCTCTTCCTCTACCTGGAGCACGCATCCCATTCACTTGCATTGCCCGGAGAGCCGGTTAGCACTGGCGGTACGCGGAAACGGCGAACTGAATAGGCACGTTATCGACCCGGTGCTGTCGATGCATCACCAGGCAGTGGAGACGCTGGCACCGGATCTGGTGCTGTCTGCTTCTGCCCCCGATGGAGTGATCGAAGCCTTTGAGGAGACGGCTTCTGCACGCTGGTGGGTCGGGGTGCAGTTCCATCCCGAATGGATGACACATCTCACCTGGTCGCTCGGCCTCTTCACCGCTCTGGTAGAGGCCAGCCGTTCGTATGCGACCATTCCACGAGAAGAGCTTGAACCCCTGCTTGACGAGTTCCAGGGCTGGTTACGTCAACAGGACAGCGTGTTGCTGCAACAGCCAACGTCATCTGTTCTCACGACGGGAAAGCACCGTGCTCGACAGACAACTGAGCTTCCTGTCCCCATCGGGAGGTATCGGTAGGAACGGGTAGGCGGGGATAGTTGGCAGTAGTGCTTGCAGTCGTGAACAAACACCCAGCTGTATGACGATCTGAGAGAACCATTGTATGGGACAGTTCCTGTCCCGTTCTTGCGTAAAAAGACGAAAGGAGACATCAATCATGAGTCAACGCTATCGTGTTGAGAAGGCAATCGACCAGGCCATTGGCAGGCGTATACTTTCGACCTGCTGGCTCTTCGCAGGACTGGGGACCTCTATCTTCCAGATGCTGCTGCTCGCCCAGGCTTGGTCGCTGAGTCGGCAGGCGTTTGTGCCTGCGTGTATGGCAAGCGCCTGGGTGCTCGGCGCTTTATTGGGCATGCGCCTACGGGCTGACGCCCGCCTGTGGGGGAGTTGTCTGGTGCTCGGCGCCTTGCTCTGGCTGGGAGGCTCCCGATTTATCTCCTGGCAGATAACAACAGCATTGCTCCCTTCAGTCATGTGGCACCTATGCACTCTTGTAGCATTGGCGTTCCTGTTGGGAACGATCAGCACGGCCTGGCTTGCCCAGCGGCGACTCTGGTCACCTGCTGGTGAACGGGTGACGCTGGCACGAGCGTTGGTGGGAACCACTGCGGGTCTCTTTGTGGCGTGGGTGTTGCCCGCCTGGGCAGGGCTGCTCGGGCTGATCTGTGTGTTGCCGCTCCTGGCGTTCGATGTCCGGTTTGCCAGCCGTGCTCCTCAACCTGAAGAAACAGGTGTAGTCGAGGCCTGGGTCGGCAGGTACTGGAGGCCAGATCTCAGGCCGCTCCGCTTGAGTATCGCTTCCCTGCCCCGGAACTGGTGGTGGTCGTATCTGGTCGAGTGTGCGCGTAAGTCGAAGAGCTACGTGCTGCTCACGCTGCTGGCAAGCAGCGTTGCGGTGATCCTGGGAGGCGTCTGGGGCGCGGTGCCAACGGCCTTTGCAGGTGGGATGCTCGAGACACATGAGCTGGACAAGCTGGGCTGGCTGCTCGGTGGGCAGATCATCGCACTCGTGATTGGTGTCTGTTGGTTCAGGGCCTCACGTGGTGTGGTTGGCTTCCCTGAACGGCTACTGCCTCCATCCTGGCAATCTCGCGCACTTTCATTTTCACTCCTGACGCTGGTCGTCATGGGAGGCAGTCTGGTGCTGCTTGGCCTGCCGTTCCTGCAGGCTCCCTGGTGGCTGGGGATAAGTCTGGCAAGTTATACACTGGCTGCTGCGGTCTGGGGTATCTTGCTGCCACGACTCAGGCCGAGCGTGGGCACACTGGTGTTTGCGCAACGCCACCTGTTGCCCGGTCGGGGTACGGGACAGACGGATACGCTGCAACTGGCGCATGAACGCGCACAAGAAGAGCGTCTCACCCGGTTACTTGTAACGACTGAAGGCATACTCATTGCTGTCTTCACGCCGGTGGTCGGATGGCTCATTGACTTCTATGGAAGTTTCGATCGCGTGTTGGTCATCGCCGGCCAGTGTTTCCTCCTGGGGCTGACACTGCTGGCCCTGATCTCGGTCGTGCGGTCTTTGAAGCAACCCCAGCGTTCGCAGTTTGCCCGAAACGCCTTCGGAGGGAGAGCCACGCACTCATGGAGACCAGGCTACAGCCTTGTCAGGCCGGGGTTGGCGTGGTGAGTGCAAAGAGAAGGGAGAATAACAGACCATGACACTGGTACAGACGACAACAACGACACGTGCACACAGCATGCGCATTCCTCTCCCACAGGAGGAGCCACGTGTCACGATACCAGCACAGAACCTGCGCATCCCCGGCCCAACGCCGGTGCCTCCTGCAGTGTTAGCTGAACTGGCACGTCCGGTGATGAACCATCGCGGGCCGGAATTCGCCGCTATCCTGCGGCGTGTCACGGCACGCCTGCAGTACATGTTTCAAACAACTTCACCAGTACTGACCTTTCCTGCCTCTGGAACAGGCGGACAGGAATGTGCTCTGGTCAATCTTTTTTCACCCGGTGGGCATGTGGTAGCGATCACCATTGGTCACTTTGGGAACCGTTTCGCCCGAATCGCCGAACGGTACGGACTCCAGGTCTCACGCATCGCCTTTCCCTGGGGAGAAGCAGCCGATCCGGCCATCGTCGAGGCACGCCTGCGTGAGCTGGCACCCTACCGTGGTCTACTGCTGACGCACAACGAGACCTCCACGGGCGTGACCAATGACCTGCAGACACTGGCTGCGCTGATTCGCCGGCATAACCCGGATGCGCTCATCGTCTTGGATGCGATGAGTTCCCTGGGCTGCATTCTGTTGGAAATGGATGCCTGGGATATTGATGTGGCGTTTACCGTGTCACAAAAAGGTCTCATGAGACCTCCAGGACTCATGATGCTAGCTGCCGGACCACGCGCCTGGGAAGCGAATACCCAGGCGAAATTGCCACGCTTTTACTTTGACTGGGCTAAGGCACGTACCTTGCTGGAACGCGGGCAGCACCCGGTGACACCACCCGTTTCCCTCTTCTATGCACTCGACCTGGCGCTAGAGTTGCTACTGGCCGAAGGGCTGGAAGCGGTCTTTGCCCGGCATCAGCATAGAGGTGAGTATGTGCGCAAACACGTGCGAGCGATCGGCTTGCACCTGCTCGCCGACGCTGCACACGCCTCCAATACCGTGACGGCTGTGCGTGTACCAGATGGTATCAATGCTAAAATCCTGCTCAACACCCTGCGTGTGCACGACCAGGTGGTACTGGCCGGTGGGCAGGAACACCTCTCCGGCAAGATTGTCCGCATCGGGCACATGGGCTGCTGCGAGGTGCGTGATCTCTTCACTGCGCTGAACTGGCTCCAGGTGCGCCTACAGGAGTATGGTTTCCATAATGGCAAACAGATCGAAGGAGGAGCATCCAGATGGTAGCTATACAAGCAAGGGAAGTGAACGTGCCACGCATCCTGATTACCGAGCACCTCGCTCAAGAGGGGATTGATCTGCTGCGTTATGAACTGCCCATGGCACAGATTGACATACGACTCGATCTCTCACCAGAGCACCTTTTGGCGCTGATCGGCACCTATACCGTGTTGATTGTCCGCAGCCAGACCCGCGTCACCGAAGAACTGCTGGCGAAAGCTACCCACTTACAGCTCATTGGTCGTGCCGGGTCAGGCCTGGACAACATTGACCTCAATGCCGCCATCCAGCATGGCGTGCTGGTGGTGCATGCGCCCAGAGGCAATATCATTGCCGTCTCCGAACATACCATGGCGCTCCTGCTGGCACTGGCGAGGCACATCCCCGCTGCTACGAGCAGCCTCAAAGCGGGTAGGTGGGACAAGAGCCGCTTGGTGGGTGTGGAATTACACCAGAAGGTGCTCGGCATCATTGGCCTGGGACGGGTAGGCACGGAGGTGGCACAGAAGGCACAGGCATTCGGGATGCGTGTGATCGCCAGTGATCCCTTGGTCTCGACCAAGAGGGCGCAGCAGGTCGGGGTGACACTCCACAGCAAGGAAGAGGTGCTACAATATGCCGATTTCGTGACCCTGCATGCCGCCTTCAAGGATGGCCAGAGTGTGACACACAGGTTGCTTGGGGCCCGTGAACTGTCGCTGCTCAAGCCCGGTGCCTACCTGGTGAACTGCGCTCGAGGGAATCTGGTCGATGAGCAGGCGTTGCTGGCTGCGCTCACGGAGGGGCGAATAGCAGGAGTGGCGCTCGATGTCTTCAGCCAGGAGCCTATCGGAGACGACGAGTTATTGCGGCAACTGCTCGTACATGAGCGAGTCATTGCCACACCACACCTGGGAGCGTCTACCGTTGAGGCACAGGTGCGAGTCGCCGCCGAAGTGGCCAGAAACATCATCTCGGTTTTGCGAGGCGATACCTTGTATGGCGTGGCGATGCTCCCGTTGCCGCCGACGAAGCCTGCATAGCCAAAGCGGATATGCACAGCCCTGCTCGCCGATCATATGAGGGAAAAAGTATGAAAGGAATGGACCAACCACGCGTACCACTGCTTCTCGGTTCCCGCCGCATCCTCCACCGATACGGCCGTTGGAGTCTTCCAACGGCCCCTTGTGCGAGCGAAACGCCGGGGACCAGATGAGCCTTCCCTCTGATCGTGAGGGAGGCGTCATGCGTCACGTTGA
>WNFY01000660.1_pt1 | contig 32397 bp, 29 predicted proteins | sample 5400091 | NCBI WGS metagenome assembly WNFY01 (sample SAMN13153364, study PRJNA577476) | soil metagenome | isolation source: 60 cm soil or saprolite under grassland replicate 1 | place: USA:California | collected 2016-06-15 | reverse complement strand
TCGAGTTCGATATCAGACCCTGTCAATGGTACAAGGTTGAGGGAACAGAATCCTCCATCGATCCTGGAAAATATCACGTTGACAAAGTCATTGAGACAAGTGGGCATCCAAGTTCTATTCCAAGGGAAGGCGCTCCCAAGTTAGGCCTCCTCTCCTTCTCCATTCTAGCTGTCAGTCCGACAGGGTCTCCGAGTCCCATTCGCGACCCTGTGAGGCTCGTCACATGGAAAAACAAGGAAAGCCAAGCCGATATAATCCAGTTAGGAAGAGACTCGGACGATGAGCTAATCGAAGGGTTTTCGAGGGTTCAGCAGAGACTTGATCCCGATGTTGTCTTCTCGTTTGGCGGCAATACCTTCGACTGGCCGTACTTGATCAAGCGGGCAAATAGGACCAAGGCAAAGCTTTCCGTTGGAAGGGACGATGGTCCAGCTCGTCAGAGTCTCTACGGACACTTCTCCCTCACCGGACGGGCGAACGTGGATCTACTGGATTTCTCACAGGACCTCTATGATGTGAAGATCAAGACCGTAGAGAATGTTGCCAGGTATCTCGGAGTCGAAGCCTCCATTCCAACGATTGACGAGACAGAATACTATGATCACTGGACAGGTCATGATCGCCCGGCTTTAGTAGAACAGATGAAGTCACAAGCAACTTCAATATTCAATGTCGGAGAGGACGCGCTCGATTATACGCTCCAACTCTCGAATCTCTCAGCTCTCCCACCAGACCAGGTTCTAGCAGCGGCGGTCGGTTTCAGAGTTGACAGTTACTTGATGATGGAGGCGCACAAACTCGGCGAGCTGATACCAGGCAGAGAAGAGCTGAATATTATTCCTTACAAAGGCGCAATTGTTCTGGAACCCAGTGTGGGGCTTCACGACAAAGTTGCAGTGCTCGACTTTTCGGCTATGTATCCCAGCCTGATGGTCAAGTACAACATTTCCCCTGACACTCTCGTCGATAGGGGAGGCGATGGTGTCTTTGATGTTCCCGAGGTCGGACATCATTTCCGAAAGACTCCCCCAGGGTTCTACAAGATCGTTCTAAGTCAGCTCATCGCGAATCGACAGACGGCAAAGCGAGAGGCCGCTAAGACATTGCGGGGAACTCCCGAGCATAAGATCTTGAAAGCGCGTGAAAAGGCGACCAAGGTCATCACCAACGCTACCTACGGGTACGCGGGCTGGGCCGGGTCCAGATGGTACTCCCGAGAGGTCGCGGAATCCGCCGCCGCTCTTGGACGAGATACGATCAACAAATCCATTGATATCGCTAAGAATCTCGGGCTCAAGGTTCTCTACGGAGACACAGACAGCCTCTTCGTCGAGTATGAAGAAAAACTCGTCAACCAATTCATCAAAGAGATCGACAAGAATCTAGGTCTTGAAATCAACCTAGGACAATTGTACAAGCGAATCCTGTTCACTGAGGCCAAGAAGAAATATGCTGGACTATTGGAAGATGGCGAGCTTGAGGTCGTCGGGATGGAAGCAATCAGAGGAGACTGGTCTAACCTCGCCAGAAATGTTCAGAACAAAGTTCTCAAGCTTGTCCTCCAAGATGGCAATCCAGCGAGAGCAAGGTCGTACGTGACGAGCCTAATCAAGGACCTGGAATCTGCGAAGGTCCCGAAGCCTTCGCTAGTCATTTGGAAGACTCTTACGAAACGTCCAGATGAGTACGAGGTCAACGCACCCCACGTGGAGGTAGCCCGAAAGATGGCGAAAGAAGGCTGGCCCGTGACCGTCGGAGACAAGGTTGGCTTCATCATCACGAAGAAGCCGGGCAAGCTCTACCAGAAGGCGGAGCCACACTTCAGAGTCTCACTTGATCAGGTAGATTACGAATATTATGTCCACAACCAGATTGTTCCTGCTGCGGCTAGGGTTCTAGAGGTGTTTGGAATTGAGGAGCAGGATTTGCTCGGGAGAGGTCGCGGTCAGGTTAGTTTGTAATTGTAGGACCGGGACTAAATGAGGATAGATCGCTCAAGGTCATTACGTTCACGTTCGGTGGCTTCTTGGCTCCATCGGATACCCTGTCGCCGATGACGAATCTGATGTTCTTGCCCGCTGCAATGTCCAGCAATCTCTGAGTGACAACTCCATCGAAGAGGATCAAATGCGCGTTCTCGACGCCTGGTATTTTCTCCGCAAGCTCGCTAACTGGCATTCGGGACAGCTCCTTTCCTGCTTCGTCGAATATCACTGCCTCCAGAGTTCCACGCAGGTCTTTTGCGGCTTCGAACACTGTTGGTGAAAGACTGGGTCTTGGGATGGGCGGTGCTTCTACCCGAGGTTCAGATGGACCGTACCCTCTTTCGTAGGGTCGCTCGTACCGTTCCTGCCTCTCAGGCCTTTCCGGACGGGCGAACTGAACTCTTTCAGGCCTCTCGATGGGTCGAGCGAGGTTGATTGGAACTCTTTCTCGGAGAGCTTTCATTATCTCCTTAGGGGTAAGCTCCTCGACCTCTTTCCCGAAGGGCGCGCGCGCGACGTAGTCTATGTCTGCGACCTGCTGTAGCTCTTTGAGAATCAAGTCTCCGGCTCTGTCCCCGTCGAGGAACGCTGTAACTTCCTTGTCCTTGGTGAGCTTGATGATTGTATCAGGAACCTTCGTCCCATTGAGCGCAACCACATTCTTGATCCCGACCTTCATCAATAGAATGACGTCCGCCCTGCCTTCGACTACTATCAGCGAGCCGCTCTCGACCTCTGGACCAGCTGGAAGCTTCTCGGGACCGTACTCGATGAGATCCACTCCTCTCAGAGAGGATGCAACTTCTTTGACGACCTCCTCTGTGCTCGGGGAAGATTCGACCACCCATTTACGTAGAATGTCCTTGGCTTTGGTCAGAATGGCGTTCCGTTTTTCCTCACGGACATCTTCGACCTTTTCGAGAGTGATCTTGGCTTCGCAGGGGCCGATTCTGTCGACGCTCTCGATTGCCGCGGCGATAATGGCAGTTGAGACTTTGTCTAGGCTTGAGGGTATTACGATGGATCCTGTTGTCTTGTCGCGTTTGGAATCGAGGTTGATCTCGATTCTTCCTATTCGTCCTGACTTTTGTAGTTCTCTAAGGTCTAGATCGGGTCCGAAGAGTCCTTCTGTCTGTCCGAAAACTGCACCTACAACGTCTGGTTTTTCGACGACGCCTTGAACGTCGAAGTGTGCTTTTACTATGTACTTTGTAGTCGTAGCGTACTGAGACTGTTCAACCATGAAAGTTTAACCTCCATAATTCACTACCTTCTTTCCGATACCTTCTCTTTTCGATTTGTAAGCGGTAAAGCTTGAGAGCGTAAAGGGTCCAGCCCTAGTATTAAAGCCCGTCTCCAGAGTTCACGACTATCAAGATTGCAAATTATGCTTAAAGAGTTCCACTGGGTATGCCCTTCCCTCTGATCACGACCTTCAAGAAAAGCGCAATTCTCAATACCTGCAGGCATTCGGTGCATTTGGCCTAGTCTTCGTCTCGTCTAGGTTTCATGCCTCGGGCAACGATGAGCAAAATGATTCCTGCAACGACAAATGCGATACCAGAAAAAAACGACGCAACTGGTAGTAAATAGTACGCCGGCAGTGAATAAGGTGGGCAACCACTAGTTGGACAATCTGTGTAAGTCCTGAAACTAATGATGCCGAAAACACCAATCATAAACAGTATAATTCCTAGAATAATGAGTGCGAATCCCAAAGTTTGAATCGTGTGCTTGTCAAATCGTTGCAATGGCTGGGCAAACACTTCTAGATGGAATGAGGGGCCGAAGAAAAGCTAGTCTATCACTTCGAGAACTTGTTCTCCCGACCAAGCTGAGTTGAATTAGCTACCAACTGTTCCAATGGACTAAGTCGGCTAGAACTCTTCTATTAGGGACGGTCTTGCGGGACCTCGCCTCCCACAAGATCTCCTCTGCAGGGTCCTTGAATCCGATCGGTACGAGTGCTAATGGAATAATGGATCCGTCCTTCGGAAGGTTCAGAATCTGCCGCACCTTTTCATCGTCGAGTACTCCTAGAAATGACGCAGCCAATCCATGTTCGAAGGCTGACAGTATCAGAGCAAATGATGCGAAGCCAGCGTCTATGAGCCACCATGGAAGCCTGGCACTTTCTTCAGCTCTACCATATTTCGCTTCAAACCTCTTCTTGTTTCCACACGGGACAACGATGACCGGAGCCGTTGAAACAAAATCTGATTTCGCGAGGCCTTCTGACATGTACTCCGACTGATGCCCTGCTGTTGCAAGCTCTCTCCTAATCATCGGATCTTTGACGACGATAAATTCGAAGTCTTGAGTGAAGCCTGCACTCGGGACGTGTCTCGCGTCCTCGAGAATTCTCACGAGAGATTTGTCTGGGATGGCTCTTGATTCGAACCCGTAGACATTCCTCCGCTTTCTCAAGAGCTTACTAAGAGTCAATGGAACTCAGGCCTGGCTCAACTGTTCGTGTGCAATTCTTAACATATTTACTCCCGGGGGGAAATTGAGATCCTTCCAACTTGGCTAACAGCTCTTCACAATGAAATAGAGTAAACAGAGGGCAGAGTTATGTCTAAAAGAAACCATCATGTCCAGTGGACCTGACGAGTTCGAATGCCTAAGCCAGCTGCCAAGGTAGGAGTGAACGGATTCGGCGTCATTGGGAAGCGTGTCGCCGAGGCCGTGTCGAAACAGAAGGACATGAAACTCATCGGCGTTTCCGACGTTGTCGCAGACTATCGTGTGAAGATGGGGCAGAAGAAGAATTTCGCGATATACAGCTCCATTCCCGAGAAGCTTCCCGATATGAAGAAGGCGGGAATAGAGGTGTCAGGAGTTCTAGAGGATTTGATCAAAAAGGTCGACGTCATGATCGACTGCACGCCCGCAGGGCTCGGCGCGAAAAACAAGGCGCAATACGACAAGCTGGGTGTCAAGTCGGTTTTCCAGGGTGGCGAGAAGCACGATCTCACGGGATCATCGTTCGTTGCCCAGTGTAACTATGAGGAGAATCTGAACAAGAACGCCACGCGGGTCGTGAGCTGCAACACAACCGGAATCTGCAGAACCATTGGAGCACTCCAGAATGGGCTCGGGGTGAGAAAGGCGAGAGTTGTCGTGTTCCGGAGAGGAACTGACCCGTGGGAGAGCCACAAGAATGGACTCATCAACACTGTCGTCCCGGAGGCTCATATTCCGTCTCATCAGGGACCCGACGCGCAAACTGTTCTTCCCAAACTGGACATTACAACTATGGCCGCGAAGGGACCCTTCAACATCGGACATCTCCACTTCGCCATGGTCCAGCTAAAGAACAACCCGGAGAGGAAAGATGTGCTGAAGGTCTTGAAGGACGCACCCAGGTTGGCGCCTGTTAGGACGACTGATGGAGTCGACAGCATGAATGCGGTGGCAGAAATGATGCGAGACCTACATAGAGCCAGGGCCGACATGTGGGAAGTAGCCTACTGGGAAGACATACTCAATGTCACCGACGGCGAAGCCAACCTCGTCTACCAAGTCCACAACGAGAGCGTTGTAGTTCCCGAGAACATTGACGCGATTAGAGCCCTTACCGGGCTAGAAACCGAGGGCAAGAGATCGATTGCGAAGACAGACGCAGCTCTCGGAATCACGAACAAGTTTCTGTAAACTAGAAGTCCGGCTGATAAGTCTCAACGCGAGAAGCATGAAACTTAAGGGTCGTGTATCCACTCGCGCGCTCGACTGAGAAGACGAATACGGGGCTCAAGAACTGATATTGTAGTTCTATATGCCGATATCAGGGACTTCTCAACATGGTCGAATTCTGCGAGGTCAGATGAGGTCGCAAGAGTCGTCGAAATTTGCTATGAACGAGTCCACCAAATCTATATCGATTTCCTCCATACTTTCCACAAGCTCCTGGGCGATGGGTTTCTTTTGGTTTGGGAGATCGATGACTTTCGAAACGACGAGACAACCCAGTGTCACCCAGCATGCGGCGCTCTCACATGTGCAATTAATGCCGCGTTTGAGATTCACAAGAAGTACTTCTACCTGAAACGCTCCTTGACATTCTCCTGTCCCAAGGGTTTCGGGATTGGCATAGCGATCGGGACTGCTCATCGACTTAAGCTTCGAACCTTGCTGTCGAACCTCGATGAGGACGACTATGTAGGTTATCCGATGAATGCAGGCTCCCGGCTGCAAAAGCTTGCGCCGCCTTTTGGAATCGTACTCGACAACACCGCTTCGAGAATTTGTAGGAAATGCCCACACGAACTTCTCGGCGCGGGATTCCCCGGCTACGAGCTGAAACTTGTCGACCCTACTAAGGAGGCATTGCAAAAAGCCGCAGACCAGAAGGGATTGAATTACAAAGATAGAATGTTCTTCAAGTATCTTACTTCACCATCAGCCCGAGACGGACTTTGAGAGTCAACTGGGAGTGTGCTGAATTCTGATCTGGAACTGCCTTCGCCCACTACAGAGATTCGAAAGCGCTACGCCTTCGAAACGATAGTTGTCCTTTGAGACAATACCGGATCCCGAACATCAAAGCTGCTCGACCTCTGTCCACATGATTTGTCAAGCATACCGGTTAGCACGTCTTCAAATCAAATATAGCGGTTGGACCGCTGACGAAGGTTTCTAGCCCTGGAGAGCATTGCAAGTGGAATTGCGCGAGAACGACGTCAAGGTTCTGAAAACTCTCCAAGCCGCTGGGGGAACCGCCGCCGTTGAAGATATTGCCCGGAAAACAGGTCTAGCGGACGCCGCCGTTGCACGTGCATCCCTGACACTAACAGAGCAAGGCCTCGTTAAGGAACAAACAACAAGAACGACCGAGGTGTATTGCACGGATGAAGGACATGATTACGTCGCGAATGGGCTTCCTGAACGAAGAGTCGCTGCGGTCGTCCATGAGGCGGGGGGAAAACTCTCTGTCAGCGAAGCCGTCCAGCAAGCGGGTCTACCCCTCGACTTTGTCTCAATAGTTACCGGGTGGATTGCCCGCAAAGGCTGGGGCCGAATTGAGAAAACAAGCTCGGGGGCTCTTCTATCGGTCTCGAAGAACCCGCCTAAGGACGAGGATGAAGAGGTTCTGGAGAGAGTTGGCCAAGTTAGCATTCCAATCGAAGAATTGCCGAGCAATCTGAAACAGGCAGCGGATAGACTCCTCAAAAGAAATATTCTGGCCTCTAAGGAGCGTGTTCAGCGGAAGCTCCAGATTACTCCTGAAGGGTTGAACGCGATTCCGACTCAAGCTTCTGTCGATGAAGTCAGCGGTCTGACAAGTGAGATGATTCTCTCCGGTGACTGGGAGAGAATTCCTCTCCGAGCTTACAACGTCTCCTCAGCGGTCCCCTCACTCAATCCTGGAAAGTATCATCCGTATTTGCGATTCTTGCGGATGGTCAAGCGGAAGCTCGTTGCGCTTGGGTTCAGAGAGGCTGTTGGACCTCTTGTCGAGACCGCGTTCATCAATGACGACTGCCTCTACATGCCGCAAGATCATCCAGCGAGAGAAATCCACGATCTCTACTATCTGAAACACCCATCCAAAGTGAGCCTTGAACCATGGAAGGGCATCGTGGAAAAGGTAGCTCAGACACATGAGAACGGCTGGAAGACAGGGTCCACAGGCTGGGGCTACAAGTACTCGAGAGAGGAAGCCTCCAAGCTAGTTCTTCGCAGCCACGGGACAGCACTAAGCGTCCGGTCAATGACTTCTAAGGATCTGAAGATTCCAGGCAAATACTTTGCAATCGCTCGCTGCTTCCGCCCCGAACTCCCCGACGGAACCCACCTTACCGAATTCAATCAGGCCGAGGGAATTGTTCTCGATCCCAACCTCAGTCTACGCAATCTCCTCGGAGTATTGGAGATGTTCGCCCGTGAGGTCGCGGGGGCTGACAAGGTCCGGTTCAAACCGGACTATTTCCCCTTCACCGAACCCAGTGTCGAGCTGCAAGCCTACAAGGAGGGATACGGATGGATGGAATTCGGCGGCAGCGGAATATTCAGACCCGAAGTCACAGAACCTCTCGGCATCAAAGTGCCTGTAATCGCGTGGGGGCTCGGAATCGACCGGCTCTACATGATGAACCAACAGATCCAAGACATCAGACAACTCTTCACAACAGACCTCGAATGGATAAGACAACAGAAGGTCGGCTAGAACGCCCTCCGTCCAATTCTCTCTGGCCGATCTAGACGATCTTCTGGGACAGAAGGTTCCCCGAGACGAAGACGGGCTCAACCAGGTCCTCGCCTACGTCAAAGGCGACGTGGAATCCCTCGACGAAGAGAACGACAGCGTCAGCATCGAAGTAAAAGACAGCAACCATCCAGACATCTGGTCAATAGAAGGAATCGCACGAGCCCTCAGAACTCATCTCGGCATTGCTAAGCCCAAGGCTCCAATACTTTCCGGAAAATCTGGCTTGAAAGTCACAATAGATCGTAGACTGGCGCCGGTCCGGCCTTTCATTGCAACCTCCATCGTGAGAAACGTCAGGCCCAGCGAGAAAGCTCTGAAGAGTTGGATTAGCCTCCAAGAAAAAATGGACCTCACTTATGGTAGAAAGAGGAAACGTGCATCCATCGGATTCTACAAAGCCGATCTCATCAAGTCACCTCTTCGCTACAGTGTCGGCAACCCTGACGACACAGCGTTCGTCCCGTTAGGCTCAACCGAGAAGATGACGCTTCGAGAGATCATAGAGAAGCACCCTAAGGGAATCGAGTATGGAAGAACAATCTCGTCCTTCAAGGACTGGCCGCTTCTAGCTGATCGGGATGGCAAGATTCTATCTCTTCCCCCGATCATCAATTCCAACGACCTTGGCAAGATAGGCTCAGACACGAGGAATATCCTCGTGGAAGTCACAGGGACAAACGTCGAGACAGTAGGAAATACGCTGAAGATAGTAGTAGCTGCTCTCGCCGAGAGAGGTGGCAAGATCTACAGCTGCACTCAAAGCTACGCAGACAAGCGGCCCAAGCCGGTAATTACGCCGGACCTAAAATCTAGCTTCAAGGATTTGTCAGTCAGCTACGCGAACAGGCTTCTTGGAGCCAATTTCAAACCAGCGGAAATGATACGGGCCTTCGTAAGAGCTGGGCATCCTGCTCGACAAGTGAGTAAAGACGTCTTGCGTGTAGAGAGCCTCTGCTATCGCATCGACATCATGCATCAAGTCGACCTCGTGGAGGATGTCGCTATCGCTCTGGACATCAACAAGCTGGATCCTGAGTGGCCGAGAATCTGGACCCTTGGGGGACTCGCACCCGAGACAGACAGACACGAGACCCTTGCGGAAGTCATGATCGGGCTGGGATACCAAGAACTTCTGACATACAGTCTAACCTCCCCAGAGGTCTTCGTTGACAAGATGGGCATAGGGCGCGAAAATTACGCGGAACTGTTGAATCCAAAGATGTCAACCCATACCGCAATGAGAAGCTGGCTTCTGCCTAGCGTTCTCAATTTGCTCAAGGACAATACTCATGTCGATTACCCTCAGAGAGTATTCGAGATCGGACCGTGCGTGACTGTCAAAGAAGATGGCGAAGGTGAGACGGAAACTCGACATAGGATCGCCGCGGTGACGATTCACACGGGAGCTGGTTTCACTGAGATTCGATCCTGCCTCGACACACTCCTTGGCAGTATCGGAGTCAAGTTCGAGGTCGTTCCCACCGCTCACTCGAGCTTTCTTGAGGGACGGACAGGAGAAGTAATGTCAGGGCAAAAGCGGCTCGGAGTGGTTGGCGAGTTACATCCCAGGGTAATTCGCGCTTGGGGTCTCAGCCTTCCTGTAGCAGCTTTCGAGTTGGAGATCCCACCCATGGGGGTCGAGTAAGATTGGTCGAAAAAAAGTTCGTTGTTACACCTTGGGAAGTAAAAGGAGAGGTGGACTATGATCGGCTCATACGTGATTTTGGAACCCAACCGATAACCGGCCCGCTGGCCAAGAAACTGGAAGAGATCCTTGGTGACGCGGCCTATCTCGTCCGTCGACGCATCTTCTTCTCACACCGCGACCTTGATCTCGTCCTCAACGACTACTCGAAGGGCAAAGGATTGTTCCTCTACACCGGTAGAGGGCCCAGCGGACCGATGCATATCGGCCACATTATCCAGTTCTACTTCACAAAGTGGCTCCAAGACAAGTTCCATACAAATGTCTACATTCAGATAACCGATGACGAAAAATTCCTCGAAGAGAAACGGAATCTAACCTACGAAGACACTCAGCGATGGGCCGTGGACAATATTCTCGAGATTGCTGCTGTGGGCTTCGATCCTGACCGGACGTTCATACTCCAAGACACGGAATTCATCGGGCACGCATACCCCATGGTCCTGAAGATTGCCCGCAGGGTTAATTTTAGCACTGTAAAGGCCGTGTTCGGGTTCACTGGCGAGACAAACATCGGTTTCGCTTTCTATCCGTCTATCCAGATTCTTCCAAGCCTCCTCGAAAAGAGGCGCTGCCTCATACCTTCAGCAATTGATCAGGATCCTTACTGGAGGATACAGCGGGATATTGCGGAGTCAATGGGGTACTACAAGGCGGCCGCGGTCCACAGTAAGTTCCTGCCTGCACTCACGGGACTGCAAGACAAGATGAGCTCCTCGAAGCAGGAGACGACGATCAACCTCAGCGACGACGACAAGACAGTAAGGAGCAAGGTGTACCGTTACGCTTTTTCTGGTGGACAGGCTACGAAGGAGGAGCATCGGAAGAAGGGTGGAGACCCTGATGTTGATGTTCCGTTCCAGTGGCTCTACATGTTCTTCGAGCCCGATGACAAGAGAATTGAGCAGATACGCACGGAATACAAAAGCGGCCGAATGCTAACGGGAGACCTGAAGGACATACTCATTGAAAAGGTGACAACATTTCTCAACCAGCACCGGCAGCGCAGGGAGAAAGCTGGCAACCTGGTGCACTTGTACAAGAAAGACGGTGCCCTAGCACGGGAAATGTGGACGCGTGACTTCAGTAAGTCATAGTTCATACGTAGGAGACACTTACCTCTATCACGGCAGTTAGGACCCGGTGGATTCAATGTACGACTCGGAGGCGCTCAATTCGTTTCGGAAATCAGGCCAAATCATTGCAAAGCTCCGGAAGGAAATACCAAGCATCGTCAAACCGGGAAAACCCGCCCTGAAAATTTGCGTGGAAATCGAAAGCAGGATTCGGGAGCTCGGAGGCAAACCAGCCTTTCCAGTCAACATTGGGATCAACGAGATCGCTGCACACTATACATCGCCGCCTGGCGATACTCTGACCATACCTTCCGGGTCGATGGTGAAGGTTGACTTCGGGGTCCACGTGAACGGTTACGTTACCGATACAGCCGTGACCGTTTTCTATGACCCCAAATTCGAGCCTATGGTCAAGGCCGCTGATGATGCGTTGCAGAACGCGATCAAGGCGTTCAGAGGGGGAGTCAAACTATCGGATATCGGACGGGTCATTCAGACAACGATAGGCAAGTACGGATTCCGACCCATCAGCAATCTCACGGGTCACAGCATCGAGAGGTACAGCATTCACGCGGGTAAATCCGTGCCAAACGTTCCAGTGCTCGCGGCGGGAAAGGCAAACGAAGGGGAAGTGTTCGCCATAGAGCCCTTCGTGACCCTCGCTGACGCAGCCGGCTCCGTCACAAACATGTTGCCCGCCCAGATTTACCGCTACATCAAGTCGAAAGGGGTCAAGAACGACGAGTCGAAGAAAGTCCTCGACGACATCTACACCCGGTTCTCAACCCTACCCTTTGCACCCCGTTGGCTGGAGGACAAGTTTCCCAGAGAAACCGCAAAGCGCGCGATGCTGGATTTGACTCATAACAAGTGCGTAGGCGGATACCCCGTCCTCGTGGAAGAGACAAGAAGACCCGTCGCCCAGTCAGAACATACTGTCCTAGTTGGACGAGATGACTGTACCGTGCTTACAGCAGAATGACCTGATTTCAGGATCGCCCATTATAAGCCCTGATCCGGAATCTGAACAGACATATCTAGAACCTGGGATGTTTCGCGCTGCAAACGCGGATAATTCCCGACCGAGCCAAGCCCAGACTGCGCTTCGATCGGCGAGACTCGCCCATAATCGGTGCCAGACAGCGAGCTTTCTAGAAATAAGGGGGTCTTAGCGACCGAGTCTCGCGTCGCATGAGTGGTTGCTCCGAGTCCTACTTCTTCGGTGGACCTTCCGTGTATATTCCGTTGATAGTGAGATCACCGGTTGTACATTGGGTGCACTTGCCGAGTGTCTTGAAGACAAAGTCTCCCAGAGCAAAGTTCTTGATCTGTTTGAAGCTGCACTGGCCGCACTTGACCACCGAAAGCACTTTTGGCGGTGTATACGCGCCTATCCGGAGCCCTCTCCTCATCCTCGTGAAAGACAGGACAACAAACGTGAAGGCGAGAACCGCGATTGTGAGGTAGAGAATCTGAAGTGTCGGGTCCAGGTCAGGAGTGTTCAGAGCGATCCCGATAGTGTAGAGGCCGACTACGGCCATGATGGCGGCTAGTATGGTTATAACTAGTGATGAGCCACTACGTGGCTTCGGCTGCGACACCCAAGGATCCTTCTATTGACCGATACCGATGGTGTTGCCTATGCCGGCGACTATTATAGTATCGCCCGGCTTGCTCCGTTCCAAGATGAGGTTCTTGATCCTTTCGATAACTTTCTCTCCAGCCTCCATTATCTCCTTCTTCATCGGCGTAATCGCTTCCTGAAGACTCTCCTTGACGATGACCGCGTAAACCGGAATCTTGTGAAGCGTTGCTTCCTGTTCGATCTTGTATCGTTCCGTTCCGATCCCGCCGATGGCGGCTCCGATGCCTTCGCTGACTTCGCCTGAGTTTTCGCCCTCGAACTTTACGGCCGCGTCCACCATGACCACCATCGAGACCTTACCGACATTCTCTTCAATGATAGTCTTGATGGCGTCCCCCGGTTTCCCGACGTTTCCGCCAGGACCCTCCGCCTTCAAAGCGATCACCCTACGATCCTCCATCATCGTCTCCGCAACCACAACATCCTTCTCGACCTTACGCTTCTCCTTGTCCTTCATCAACCGCGAAGCAACAAGAGGCCCGATTCCATCCCCGATCGGCTGGCCCTCAGCGAAAGCCTTCGCCGCACCCAAGTAGGCCTCCGCCTCCTGGATTATCAACGGAAGCAACGCTTGAAGCTGGATGATAATGAATATACTATTGGTCTTCTTTCCCATCAAATAGAAGTGTCGGATAATCCTGTAGATCGTGTTAAGAGCCCAGGACGCCTCAACCAAGTTCTCCAGATTCATAACCTGCGAAGAATCGGCACCGGGCGCAATCCTGCGAACATCCTCCTTGAACTTCTCATCCCGAACATCTAGCAAATGATCAATCTTACCTACGATCCCAGCCGGATCCATATCGACCGGCGAGATGAGGAACTGTTCCATCAAAACGTTGATCTGTGGGCCGGGATCTGTTGAAGGTTTTCCGATCTCCTTGACAGTCTTGAGCGTAAGATCCTTCGCAGAGTTCCGGAACATGTCCAACTTCCGTAACCCCTTGTCGATATCCCAGAGAAACTGGCGCATCTGAAGCTTCTGACCAAAACCGAAAAACAACGCGATAAACAGAACCGTAAAGAGCAATTGACTAATAGTGCCTAAGTTTCCGAGCAGCCCTCCGAGAAGATCATTCTCGTGGAGAGATATTGGCAGCAATGACTAGGCACCGGAATATGCTCAATATTCCCGTCTGAATGTTATAAACGTTGATCCCTAAGACGGGACAGCACTAGCCCAAAGTGATCCGAAAGATATCCGACAAAAAAACGCTTGGTCGTTGTCTAGATCAGAAAATGAGGTTGGCAGCGGTCTAAGCTTCGCGTGGGCTTTCGCACCACACTACCACATAGATCGCATGGGAGATTCACTTCCGTGTTCGGATGGGTACGGGTCCTAGCTCCCACCTATGGCCGCCAACCCCGTGAACAGTCCCCAGCGGAATCGGTTAGATAAGCCTTCTCCGAAATCAGGCCTAGAAGCATACGCCGATGGCGCTTCAACCGGATGATAATATGGCGACGTAGGCTCATGCTTTCCCCTTGATACTAGAGCTATCAGAACTAAGAGGAACAGGAGAGCTATCCCCGCAATGAGGTAGATGAAAGGAATCCCCACCACCTTCAGATTAGTCAGGTTTGGAATCCCGTTTATCGTAACAGTCAAAGTGTTTTGTCCGGAAGCAAACCCGGGCTTCGAGGCTTGAATGTTGACAGTTGGGTTCGAGGCCTGGAGGGGCGTAGTGTAGACGGCCGTGTAGTTGCCGTTACCGCCATCAGTTGGGTTTGAGAAGCTTCCACCAGCCGAGGATGAAAGAAAGATGGTAGCTCCTGTCACCGGGGTAGTTCCGTTCGTGACTCGAATCATCAGGACAATCTCGCCTCCAGGAGTGATCGAAACGGGATTCGGGGAGGCAGCCACGGTCAGAGGAGGAAAAGGATTCAGAGTTATCGTCGTCAGAGCAGATCCGCTAATGAAACCATTTTCACTCGCAATAACCTGAATTGTCGAACTGACAACAGAGTTCACGAGAGGAGCCGTGAAGTTTGATGAGTATACGCCTATGCTGCCCATGACAGGAGGGGTGAAGCCACCGCCAGCCGATGAGCTAAGAGCTAGGGTCACATCGGCCTGAGGAGCGGACCCATTCGTAACCGTGATGGTCAGAATAGAAACCTGTCCAGGCTTCAAGCTCGTCACGCTTGGAAATATCGTTGCTTGTAACCTAGGTGCGATTACGCCTAATGCGTAGACTTTCGTATCCCATGACCCGAAGAAGGCCCTGGAATCCGCGATGGCAGGAGACGAAGAGATCCCGCCCCCAGTTGTATACTTCCAGAGCAAAGCGCCCCCCGTGGCGTTCAGCGCGTAAAGACTGTGGTCGCTCGAGCCGAACAGTAGAGTATTCGAACCGAGGGCCAGGGCTGGAGAGGATGAGATCCAGCCGATCGTACCTGCTTTCGGGTAAGTCCAGATCTGGGCACCGGTCGTGGCGTTTAGCGCGTACAGAATACCTCTGCCTGTGCCAAAATAGACTATTCCTTTGTTGATCGCTGCAGAGGTCGCATTGTTTGCTCCGATGTTAAAGGTCCAGATGATAGAACCAGTAGTCTGGTTCATCGCGAGGAACCTGTTGCTGTCAGCCCCAACATAGACCCTCCCGTATGCAAGTGCTGGAGCAGTGCTTATCGAAGCCGCTACTCCAATGGCGACTTTCCATAGCTGAACACCTGTGGTCTCGTTAACTGCAACAACGTAGCCATTGTTTTGGCCGAAGACAACTCGGCCGTTATTGACTGAGGGAGATGACTTGATCGTGTCGTCTCCGACATACTGCCAAGCAACCGTGTTGTTAGTGTAGACGGCCATGAGTACAGAGTTGAACCTGACAAACCAAGTTCCGTAGAAGATTTTCCCATCAGCATAGACTGGCGAGGATGTGATCGGACTGATGTTTGCCCTCTGCCAGATCAAGGATCCTGTCTGTTCATTGAGCGCGTAGACCATAGAATCTCTTGAGGCAAGATATACTACGCCGTTCGCTACGGCCGGTGTCGCATAGATCGGAGCTGAAGTGCTGAAGACCCACCTCTGAGCACCGTTGTACTCGTCGAGCGCGTAGAGGTTTCCATCCCAAGACGGAATGAAAACCATACCGTCAGTAACGACGGGGGAGGGATACACGTAAGATCCAGTTGTGAAAGTCCACATGAGGTTCGGCCCATTAGGCGCGGAGGCGGGGGTGACACCGGTTCTCAAGGAGTCGTGGTGAAACATCGTCCAAGGATAATCCGTAGGACCCGGAGAAGAGGCAGGAAAACGTTCCGGAGATGCTGGTGTTTTACTAGCGGGTATTCCTAGGCTGAGAAGGTAGAGAGAAAGGATCAGAACAACAACTGCCCTTCTCAATGGAATCCCCTAGCTGAAACCGAACACCCTTCTCCGAAGAGAGATTTGGAGAATCCACAACTAAAGAGACATGTAACTCACGCTTCCACAATCACGGATGCAACTATCGGAGCTAAGCCGAAAACTAGATTAATCTGGACACGCCACAACGCCCGAACAAGGTGCACCCCCTCTGATATTCGCCTTCCTAATCTTCTATCGAGTAAGACCATTGTCCGAGGCAGATAAGAAAAAGGCAACGGCCGACTGGGCACGATTCAAGAAGACGCTGTCCAAAGAACTCGCGATAGTAGCGGAGTACGCGCACATCTGGGGAACAACCTACAACGGTATGATCCTTGTCGAGTCACGCGACCTCTCCACATTCCACGACTTCTGGCACAGTTTCCGGGAAACGACAAGATGGTACGTGCCTGAGACAAGGACGTACATCGCCCAGAAAGAAGAATAGGCCAGATCCATCCCTTATCTTTCGACTAAGCTTTATACCAAGAATTTCCGACACCCGCCTTTCGGTGGGGCGCTGCACAGAGCCTTCGTTACAGCACGGGGCCGTAGTCTAGCCAGACCCATCGAAAACCCCTGGGTCCTAGAAAGGAATGACGACGGGCTCCAGAATCCATTACAATAGGAAAGACCGACCAAAATTGAGGGATGAGGAAATTCAGGAGCGCGTGAAGATACCCGTAGACGAGAGACTCGGCGGATGTCGTGGGTTCGAATCCCACCGGCCCCACCACTCGGATCTATTTCGCGATAGAATAAAGACACTTCGCGTCTAACGCCTTCGCACGCTCTATTAGCTCAGCGTCAATTCCGGTAGTAACCGCACTGCTCGAAAACCACGAGTCAAGTATCTCCTTTGCGACAGCGGTCGATGTGCTTCTGAGACTCATTGCCAACACGTTGGCATCGTCCCACATTCGAGCGCCCTTCGCGGTTTCCGCGTCCCAGCATAGAGCTGCTCGGACCCCTGGGACCTTGTTCGCAGCAATCGTAACACCAGTTCCAGTCCAGCAGAAGAGAATCCCCTGGTCCGCTCTCCCATTGCTCACGTCTAGTCCTACTTTCTCTCCAGCATCAGGCCAGCCCATTGCCTCTCCCTTTAGCGGGCCAAATAGGGTGGCAGTGTGACCTCTCCTCTTCAACTCCTCGATGACAAAGTCTGTTAGAACCGTCTTCTCGTCGCTTCCAACAGCGATCTTCAAGTCTCGATCGAGAATCCTGCATACCTCAAGATAGGTTTTGTTCTGGGAAAGCTAAAGTCTCTCTAGATTACGCTGTGAACTGACACATGATGAGCAGGCCGTCAAAGCCGGTAAACACTTCCAAGACCACTCTCTCCAGCCAGATGATGCCTGTAGACGCCAATCCGATGGGAAACGTCCACGGCGGCACAATCCTCAAACTTGTCGATGTTGCAGCCGGGGTCACGGCCCTGAGACACGCGAGAACTATTGTGGTCACGGCAAGCATCGACCGCATGGACTTCTACCATCCAGTCTATGTCGGCAACCTCCTCAACTTCAAGGCCTCAGTCAACTACGCTGGAACAACCTCGATGGAAGTCGGAGTCCGGATAGAAGCCGAAGATCTCAAGACCGGTAGAATTACGCACACCGGCTCATCCTACCTCACCTATGTTGCCATAGATGAGAACGGTCAACCAGTCGAGATTCCGGACGTAATCCCAGAGACGCTTGAGGAAAAACGACGCTGGAGAGAAGGAAAAGAGCGAAGGGCCGAGCGCCTCAGGATCCTACAAGATCGAAAGAGGAAGGGCAAAGCATAGGGTCGACAAAGAACGAAGGTCGCAATTATCGGATTCGGCATGATGGGGCGACAGATAGCCCAAGTATTCGCCCAACATGGCCACGAGGTCGAGGCTACAGATGAAGACCACCAAGCACTGAAGATAGGTATCAACGAGATTGCAGATGGACCTTACGGAGTGCACGCAGCTGTTTCAAGAGGAAAACTGACCCAGGAGCAAGCGAGCAGAACGCTGGCGGGCGTCAAGACTAGACTCAAGCTCGAGGAGGCGTGCAAGAACTCGTTCCTCGTGATCGAGGCAGCCTTCGAGGATCTACAACTCAAACAGAATCTCTTTCAGAAAATAGAATCCGTTGCACCACCAACTGCGATCATAGCATCAAACACCTCGACCTTGAGCCTCGACAAGATCTCCCAAAAAATCTCAAGGAAAGATAGAACGATCGGAATGCACTTCTTCAACCCGGCCCAACTAACAAAACTCGTTGAGATCATCCGCGGACCATCGACATCACCTGAAACAGTAGAGAAAGTGTCCCAAATTGTCCGGGGGATCGGTAAGACCCCTATCCTCGCTCAAGATGAGCCTGGTTTCATCGCCAACCGGCTCGGACTCACCCTTTACATGGAGGCTTCAAAGCTGCTAGAAGATGGTGTCGCGAGTCTTTCTGACATTGACGCGTGCATGAGACTCGGCTACAACCATCCAATGGGGCCCTTCGAACTAGCCGACTTCGTCGGACTTGACACAAGACTTCGGAACCTAGAATCACTCTACAAGTCAACGAGTGAAAGTAGATGGATACCTCCTAAGCTTCTGAGAGAGATGGTCCAACAAGGATACCTCGGCGACCCGGCAAGGAAGAAGGCGAGCAAGGGAGGATACTACGAATACCTCCAGATAAAACGCTGACAAGAAAATCCTAACCCTTTATACAGAACACAACCCACGAACCATCGATGACGATTGCCGTACACCCTCATACTAGTTGAGACAGAGCCGCCCATCGGAATCATCCGGCTGAACCGTCCAAAGACTCTCAACGCTCTCAACTTCGAACTCATCCGAGAAACAGTGGAAGCGCTCGAAGCCTTCGACAAAGACGAGAGGATCAAAGCAACGGTCTTGACCGGGGGAGACGACGCCTTCTCTGCTGGAGCAGACATCAAGGAACTAGCGGAAGCGACTCCTGTCACCTTGATCGAGGAGAACAAGTTCGCCCTCTGGGACCGCTTGAAGAAGATAGCAAAGCCGATCATAGGAGCGGTCAGCGGCTACATCTATGGAGGAGGCTGCGAACTGGCCATGAACTGCGATATTATCATCGCATCCGAGACCGCGCGATTCGCCCAGCCCGAAATCAATATTGGAATAATGCCCGGGGCAGGCGGGACCCAGCGTCTCACAAGAACGATCGGAAAGTACAGGGCAATGGAAATGGTTCTAACCGGACAACCCGTGACCGCGCGCGAGATGGAGAAACACGGTCTCGTCAACAGGATCGTCCCAGTCGAAGCCTACTTCGATGAAGCGCGAAAGCTCGCTATGCAGATCGCCCAGAAAGCCCCCATAGCCACGCGGCTAGCCAAAGAGGCCGTGCTGAAAGCGCTCGACACCCCGCTCGAAGAGGGACTGCAGTTCGAGAGGAAGAACTTCTACCTCCTCTTCTCAACCGAGGACATGAAAGAAGGAATGAAAGCCTTCACAGAAAAACGGCCCCCCAACTTCAAAGGACGTTAATTCTTGGCACCTGAAACACTCATCGTCGAAGAACACGACTACATCACAAAGATCATACTGAACAGGCCAAGCGCGCTCAACGCGATAAACGATAAGATGGGAGAAGAACTACTCGCGACTCTCAAAGAGACAGAGAAGAGCGAGACCGTCAGATGTCTTGTGATAACAGGTTCAGGCAGGGCCTTCTCAGCAGGTGAAGATGTATCGGGTCTAAAAGACCGCTACGGGGCAGGAGAACATCCTTCACTAGGGGATCATCTCCGGAAGAAGTATCATCCAATCATGACCCGTCTCCGAAATATCGAGAAACCGATCATTGCCCGTTTGAATGGTATCGCTGCTGGAAGCGGGGCAAGCTTGGCCCTTGCCTGCGACATCCGAGTGGCATCAGAAGAGGCGGGCCTCAAACAAGCCTTCATCGGCATGGGCTTGGTACCAGATTCTGGAAGCAGCTACTTCCTAACACGAATGATCGGTCCGGGAAGAGCCCTCGAGCTCATCATGACAGGAAAAACAATACCAGCCAAGGAAGCCGAAGCGCTCGGGCTCATCAACAAAGTCGTACCGGCCGCCGAGCTTGACAAGCATACGGACGAGCTCGCCCACAGGCTCGCAACCGGCCCAACCAAAGCACTGGGGCTTTCGAAGCGAATCCTGAACAGAGTCACAAGCCTCGAACTTCCAGAAGCCCTAGAGTATGAAGCGTACAATCAAGACATCGCTGGACGAACCAGCGACCATCTCGAAGCCGTCAAAGCCTTTCTAGAAAAACGCCAGCCCAAGTTCTCAGGGAAATGAGAAACGGCTCCTTCTCTAGGTTTCACGTTTAAGTAACAAGCTCCCCAATCGCGAGAGCTGAACAACTGTGCCGGGAAAGGACAAGAAACGGCCGAAATTGGACCTAAACATCTTCCCCGGAAACTGGACTGTTACGAACGACCGGATGTTCAAGGCCTTCGACCTCTCCTTCGCCCAGAACTGGAACCCGGCCACCTTCCCCTGGGATGAACTTGACCAGAAGAATTTCGACCCGAAGGAACGAATAGCACAAGCCTACTGGATGTCAAAACTCGCCCTCTTCGAAAAATCCGGAATCGGAGCCTTCGGCTTCGGAGCCGTAAGAGCTGCAGAGCTGAACATGGAAGACCCCACGAAGAAGATGCTTGCCTCAATCACCTACGATGAATGCCGTCATGACGAGGTCTGTCGCAGAGCCTGCGACAAGCTCTGCCCCAACTGGCCATACGGATACAAGCCACAATCAGATTTCGAATCAAGGGCCCTACGAAACATCAAGGCCCTCTACGAGGATGGTAGACGCTACTGGGAAGGATTCCTAAAGGCATGGGAATACCTGCCGCCTGAGATTCTGTTTGCTGGCTTCTTTTTCGCGGAGATAGGCGCGGAAACGATCTTCAACGCGATGCGCCAGACCAGCAAACTCGGAATCTACCAACAGACCTTCCGCAATATTACACGAGACGAGACACGCCACCTCGTAGCTACGATGGCTCTGCTCCGGGCCATGGCCGAGAAGTTCTCGGAGGAACAGAAGATGACGATCACACGTCAGATGAAGCAGGGCTTCATCTTCCTCTCACCCCTCCTCTACCAGCACAAGCCCGAGTTCTGGCATCTCCCCGCAGACTTCGACAAGGTTGACCAAGAAATGGAGGAAGCGGCCAGGGACGCGGGACTTGGCGTGCTTACTCTTGAAGAAAAGGTGAAGTTCTGGAAGGAAGCGATCGAGAAGAAACGTTCCGAGATCGAGGAAATGGGAATCAAAGTACCAGCCATACCAGAGCTGGGAGTTGAAGGGGAAGTGGTTCATGTTAAGAAGAACGAAACAATAGCCACAAGCTTCTAGGAGATTGGAAGATGACAAAGATCGTAGTTCTGTTCGGACAGCCAAAGGACCCGAAGCTGTTCGATGAGCAGTACTGGAAAGACCATGTTCCAATTGCGAAGGCGATGCCAGGCCTGAAGAAATACACGGTTCACAAGATCGTCGGGGCACCACGGGGAGAACCTGCCTACTACCAAGTTGTCGAGCTCGAATTCGAGAACATGGACAGCCTCAAGAAAGCTCTGGAGAGTCCAGCTGGACGTGAATCAGGACGGCACGGCATCAAAATCGCCACCGGTGGCATAACCTTCCTCTACGCGGAATCGAAGGAAGCCCTGCCCTAGCACGACCCCTTTCCACTTTAGCGGGAACAACTGTCAGAAAACGTTCTTCTAATATCGACATAGAACTTCGGATCAGGAAGCATTTGAATTTATGAGCCGTATCGGAATCATCGGTGTCGGACATTCAAAGTTCGGAAAAAGGAGCGACGCGTCCCTTCGAGAGCTGGCGTTCGAAGCGTACAGCTCCGCCCTTGATGACGCCGATATCGACTCTTCAAGAATTGACGGTTCAGTAGTTTGCTCGGCCACTCACTACGACAAGCAACGCTCGCCTGCCGGTGTCGTCGCGGAATACCTCGGACTCAACCCTCAACCAACCTTCAATGTCGAAGCAGCCTGCGCCTCCAGCGCTGTCGGCCTCCGGACAGCTTGGGCGCTTGTCTCATCAAAACTCCATGATGTGGTGGCAGTTGTGGGGGTGCAGAAGATGACCGAGCTCTCTTCGGAGGAGATCCAGGAGCTTATGGGCAGAGCGGGGGACGTCATGTGGGAGTCTCCCTTCGGGACAACAATGCCCGCATACTACGCAATGTACGCGACCGCCCACATGGCAAAGTATGGAACCACAGAGGAGCAGATGGCGCTTGTCACGGTGAAGAATCGGAAATACGGAATGAAAAACCCGAACGCCATGTTCCAGAAACCAATCAGCGCTGAGGAAGTCCTCAAGTCACGACCTGTATCAGCTCCATTGAAACTTTTCGACTGCTGCCCGAACGCCGATGGGGCAGCGTGCCTCATCGTCGCAAATGCAGAGAAGGCTCGCAAGCTAACGGATACTCCCGTATGGGTTGCCGGTCTGGGTCTTGCCTCGAGCCCAATGTCGCTTGCTGGACGTAAGGGTCCATTGACCAGTTTCGAGGTCACGAAGAACGCTGCTAAAGCGGCATACCAGATGGCGCGAATAGGTCCGAACGATGTAGATGTTGCTGAGGTGCATGACTCGTTCTCGATCACCGAGATTCTGAACTATGAAGACCTCGGATTCGCCAAACCAGGCGGGGGAACCAGACTCCTCGAAAAAGAGGAAACCGAACTAGGAGGAAAGATTCCAGTAAACATCGACGGAGGCCTCATCTCGAAAGGCCATCCCGTCGGCGCCACCGGAGCCTCTCAACTCTTCGCCTTGACAAAACAGCTCAGAGGCGAAGCAGGCTCAACGCAGGTCGACGGCGCGAAGATAGGGCTCGCTCAGAACATCGGAGGAATAGGCATGTACGCGGCCGTAACGATCTTGAAGGCGTAGCCTCGTTGGGTTTTGAAAAGTTCGGAAGATTCGGCTATGTCTCCCAGACCAAGATCAACCCTCTGTTATCCTATCTAGAAAAAGGGCAGATAGCCGCGACCAAGTGCAAGAAGTGCGGGAGAACATACTTTCCACCAAGAGCTGACTGCCTTGACTGTCGCCACAGTATAGTAGAATGGGTTGTGCTAGACGGGAAAAGCAACCTCGTCACGTTCACCCAGGTTTTCTTCGCGCCCCCCGCCTTTCAACCAGAAACCCCGTACATGCTAGGGCTTGCGGAACTCACGAATGGGCTTCGCGTGTTCGCACCCATCAGTCCCACAGTGGACAAGGAGCAACTGAAACCAGGCGTCAAGCTGAACCTGAAGGTTGCAAAAGGCTCACGCGACAACTTGTACTACTGGCTTGAATGAAGAAGACATGAATCGTCCTTCGGATCTATTCGAGCCGAGGTAATCGGAGATCATCACCCGCAGTCCTATAACCGAGCTTGAGGGCCAGAGGAGGGCGTCTCTTGTGTTCGGATCTCAACCAGCGCTCTCGAACCTTCTTGACCAACGCCAGGTTCAACCCTGTCTCCTCCACTATCCCCTCGGGGGTCATCCATCTCTCGAGGCCCCAAAGAATCCTGTCCAGCTTCTCATAGCTGAGCCCCAACTCTTTCTCCGCTGTCTGACCCGGCCATAACTCAGGGCTAGAAGCTTTCACGCGAATACGCTCCGGAATGCCCAAGTGTCCAGCCAAGTTACGGACGGACGTCTTGTAGAGATCCGCCAATGGCAGTATGTCGCAGGCCCCGTCGCCAAACTTTGTGAAGTAACCCAGCATGATCTCGCTCTTGTCGCCAGTTCCCACGACCAGACCATGCTCGGTGTTAGCATAGTAGTAGAGGACCATTGCACGGAGCCGCGCTTTGACGTTGCCCCAAGGAATTCCCTTCGCTATCTTCGCGTCCACAGCGTTTCGAGAGGTTTGGACAATGGGTGTAATGTCGATTAGCTTGAACCGTATTCTATGCTTCGATGCCACAAGTCTTGCATCTTCCACCGCCCGGTCATTCCTCGTCTCATTCTCCGGCAAACTTATCCCGAGAACCCGCCGGCCCCCTAGAGCGCGCGCGCACAACGCCGCAGCAACACTAGAATCGAGACCACCGGACATGCCAAGGACGAGGCAACGCGCACCCGCTTCTTCCAGGTGAATCATAAGAAACCGCTCAAGCCGACTTACTGTTTCTTCTCGGTCCCGAATGGCGAAAGGATCATCGCCATACCTAGAGGACATGGTGTCCTCGACATTCGAGCCGGTGTAATAAGCCGAGAGGACCTGTCTAGCTCACGATAAGTGAGCCGCGATCTTCTGAGGCGAGGTTCTTGAACAACGGCAGCATCCGGTCCATCGTCACCCACCGCTCACTCGCGAACGAAGCCTCGCTCGCCGCCTCCTGAACAATATTCTTTAAGTCCCGAGGCGTCACAACGTACTGCTCGCGAACTGTAACCCCTCGTTCAGGGATCGATGCCTCGTACAACTGTTTCCGAGACCTAATCGTCCTCCAGATATCCGCGAAGGCCTCGTCAGTCAATCCTCCACGATAGTTCGAGACTGACGGATCCAGCTCAACTTTGGAGCAGTAAAAGTCCAACAATCTCTTCACTTCCTCCATCGACCTTGGAGGCGGAACGTAGATGATCCGTTTGATTCTATCCAGAAGAGCCTGATCTATGACGCTGGGATAGTTGGTAGCGAATATCACTGACACGTTTCTGTTGACATGGAACCCCTCTCCCAACTCGGTAAGAATCTGGTTGAGCATTCCCTGAACATCCCTTCCCGCGTCAGTCGTAGCCTCCATCCTCGCACGACCGATAGCATCGGCCTCATCGATGAAGAGAACAGTAGGAGCCGACTCTCGAGCCAGCTTGAAGACCTCTTTGACGTTCTTCGCCGACTCGCCCAGCCATTTTGACACAATCTCATAGCTCTCTATTTTGAGGAAGCTTGTCTCTTGACCCCTCTGCCCAATCGTCCCCGCGACAGCCTTCGCCATGTATGTCTTCCCAGTCCCGGGTGGACCGAAAAGAAGTATCGACCCGGCTTCTTCCAGCATCCTCGGGTCCCGAATGATCTGCTCCCGTCGAGCTCGAACCTCGGGGTCAAGTATCCACTCGACCGCCTGCCGAAGACTATGCAGCTCCTTTTCGAGACCAACGACATCCTCATAGAAAACTTTTGGCGACTTTTCCACTTGATATTCTAGGAGTGAACGTTCGTGTAAACGGTCAATTACGTCGACAATGACCCCTTCGTGGGAGAGATGACCGCGTCCACATCGGTCGAAACTTTTTCCCTTACTTCCGGAGGAATGCTAACCTGAAATGCCTGGCCGCCTGATAGCCGAACCAGCGCCATATCCCCCTTGACCTCTTCTATTGTCCCGATGGGACGCATACCTTGCTTGAGCTCTTCCATCAGATTGTGGTATCTGCGGAGCTCAGTCTGGAGATACTCTATCTGCCTCTCCTTTCTAGTCAGTTCCCTTTCGAGATCAAGTGCAGGAGGATATTCTGGCGAGTTCTGCTCGGCCATGCAGCTTCCGCTCTAGCATAGCTGTACGGGGAATAAATAGATATGGGCTTTCCCAGCCCGCCATCCTTGTGGTCTCTCACGTAGAGACCAAATTGGAGACTCAACAAGCTCCCGTTTTCAACAACTATGAAATGGCAGACAATTCGAATGGGGAAATGAACGATTTGCCGGAAAAGTCAAGAACGCGATTCTGGCCTAGGTCCCAATCATTGTCCCCATGTTCTGTCTCTTTCGCAGAAACCCGAATCGCGGGAGCTGAAGCTGAATCCCAATCCCGCTTAAGATATCGAATCGTACGAGTCGTGGGATGATCTGGCGACGATCCATTTTCCTGACCAGCAAGTATCGACGCAGCACCTGGTGCTCCTCTACCATTCGCAGTTCTACGACACCGTCCACGAGACTCTCAACCTTATGAAACAGCTCCGGCTGCACACTCCCCGTTGAGAGAGTGGCGATCATTTTTCCGCCAACCTTCTTGACTTTAGCAGCAATACTCTGAATGAAACTGACTGCATGTTTCGGCTCAGCTTCGCTAAAAATCGGCATCAACGAATCAAGTATGATGGTCACTTGGTGATTGCCCATCTTTTCCATTACAGAGGTCAAATGGATGCTAACATTGGTCAAGTCGAACGGCTGCGGAACCACTCCCTCGGTAACTCCAGCGGTAGCGGAGTAACAATCAATGATGCCCAGTTTGTTCAGCAACTGGTACTTCCTCGGGTCCCAGCCAAACTGGCTCATCCTCTCGAGAATGTTCGAAGGAAACGTATCGTAAGTGACTATGATACAAGGTCTCGACCTCTGAAGCTCCTCGTAGAGAATCTGCTGTGCAAGAGTCGTCTTTCCACTACCTGGATCGCCCGTGATCAGCACAGAAGAAGAGTCGGGTAGACTGCCACCTATGAGCCTGTAGAATCCTTTGAAAGGCGCAGACCTAGTCTCCAGTTGTGAGTTCACCTAAGACGAGCTAAGCGTCGAAAGCTACTATTTCCCGTCAGGCCGTTCAGGCGTATGAATGGGAATTGTAACCTATCCACCCATCGAAGAGTGACCAGCTCGTGAGACAGTGAAATCGCGCCTCAGAACGTCCAAGAAGTCAACAATGCCTGAGTTCTGTTAGGAAGGGCACTACGAAAGAGCATGGACTGCGAACTTAGACTAGTCTAGCTCGTTTTCAAAATGTCTCGTTTCGACTTTTAGGCGGGAATGAAGCTCCAGTAGATTCATCAACGTGGCAATGTCGTCGAGGTCTTCGGCCATGTCCATCTGGTTGGGGGTTTCCCCTTTCATTGTGCCCCGACGCATGCAGTGTCTAATCGGGTGCTAGTATAAGGATTATTATTCTCACAAGTTTGGTCAGTGCTAGTGCAAGACCACGCGAAAAAAAAACTAAGAAAAAAAAAGAGATGATCGAGAAACTAGATCTTCGGAGGCGGTGGCGTCTTCCGTACCTTGATCGCCAAAAGAATTAGGAAAAACGCCACACCGAAGATCGTCAATAGTACGATGGCTGAAACGACAGGAGCAGAAGAAGTACCACCCGCATTCAGTGTTACAGTGCTAACCGGAGCGACCGAAGCATCCTCCGACCATGTTCCCTGGTCTTGACCCTGGTAGAAAACGTGTGCGGAATAAGGCCCGATCGGGATATCGCCGAGTTGAACTGTTCCCTGACCGTCGGTCGTGAATGTTCTGCTTGTTGCGTTGGCGAAAGTGATCGTTACCGATGCGCCCTGAATCGGGTTGTTCAGCTTATCGACAACTTTAACGGAGGCCGGGTATGCGCTCACCGCGACAACGGCAGAGGCTGAAGCCAAGGAAAGGTCGAGGGGTACAGGTGCGAGTAACGCTCCCTGGTAACCCTCCCAAGTCGCCGACGTAACTGTCCAGGAGGTAGCGGCCAGCCACTGACCTGAATATGCCGAGGTGGTAACACTGGAGCCAGCGCTCGACAATACGACAGATGTTGGACTTGGAACCAATGGTTGCCCTGCAGCATCTTTGAAGGTCAACGTATACTGGAACTGCTTATCGAACTTGGCGGTAAACGGTCCTCCATCCGATGATCCTGTGTAATTATAGAGCATCAACGGAGTCTGCATCATCAGAGTAGGAGTCCACTGCAAACTGGAATGGACCCATTCTTTCCAGACATAACGGGCTCCTGAGGAGGCTGAAAAGGTAGTATTCAGAACGGTAAGAGTATGTCGAGTATTGTTCGCGAAAGAGAATGTGTGTGGTAGAGAAAAGACCGAGCCCGTATTGTTGTCGAGCTCAACGTACACTGTCCCATCCGAAGCTGGCACAGTTGTGTCTGCTGTTAGACGGCAGCTTGTGATACAACCGCTGGTCGCATGAACATCGAGCAGGAAGAGCGGGACAATCATTGTGGAGAGTGTCAGAATTAGGAATGAGGCACGAGCCGTTTTCTTCAAGAGATGCCCACTAACGGTTGAGGAAATTGGAACCCTATGCTTTAGGGCATCCTTAACCGCAGTTAGTCGGTGGAGGGTACAACCAGGCTTTGAACTGAAGTCATTGGGAAGCCGGTTCAAGCGATGGTTGCCAGAGAGCTGTGTAATACTACTCCCCATTGTATCGCCGCTCGTGAGGCTCAACTTTCACATTGAGCACCATTTCCCGGATTCCGAGTCCTACCGATGATGATAATTCTCGGGGCATTCGAACACTGCTAGCTCCGACCGGAATAGAAAGTTACATATTGCGGGCTGGCGCATTGACAAGTCAGCTTTGGAGCTCGGAGATCTTGAGGCAGCTGTCCTTGGGACAGTTGTCCGGCTTGGAAACGCCTCTGCCCGCCAAGTGGCTCAGGACCTTCATTCTACGCGCGGACTCGCTTACACTACAATCAGTACAACGCTAGATCGCCTTTACAAGAAAGGGATCCTAGCTCGAGACGAGGCTGTTGGCAGAGGAGGATCTAGATACGTCTATCGGCTTCACTCCGAGGACAAGGTCAAAGGACGAGTCGTGAAAGGATTCGTTGACAGGTTACTCACAGCCTTTGGACCCAGCATAATCTCGACGTTGCATGACTACATGGACGAGATTCCAAAGGAGGACCTGAAGAAGCTGGAGGAAAGAGTTCGTAGGGAGTCCGGGCAACGATAAGCCTGGAACTGTACTCGGTCTACTTCCTTTCTACAGCGACCCTGGGAATTGTGGCAGCCGTTCTGATAGTTCAAGTTGCTTGCTACGTCGCCTACCGATCCAGTGTGGGAAATCCCTCTCGAAGATCGAGCCTCCTCTATCCAATCTTATCTTCTTCTGTTTTCTTTTGGTCGTTTCTTGGGACTAGCCTTGTGGTGTGCACGCTCTTCCTCAATATGTACGAGTGGCAACCACAACGTGTGATCAAGCTCGTGTTCGGGAGTTCGCTGCTTGCATCTCTCGGAATCGCCTCTCTCATGTCCCTCGTTGCTCGAAGATACGCGTTCCCCAGTATGCTTGAGGGAATGATCGCGGGAACATTTTCGGGCTCTAAAATGAGCGAAACGTGCGCAGAGCTGTGCAACAAGATGAATATCAGTGGAGTCGACTTTAGAGAAGCTACGGTCGGAAACGCGTTTTCTTTGGATAACGGGGGTCGGAAGGTCGTGGCCGTATCTCCCGAGCTGGTGAGTTCAATGTCATCTGCAGAAGTCGAGGCGGTCATTGCTCACGAGCTCTCTCACTTGAAGAACAAGGATTCTCGAGGAAAGGGACTTGCTAGGCTGGCGAAATTAGCCTTTGTTTTTGATCCCGTGTTACACCTTGTCGAGGCTGCAGTCCACAGAGAGCGTGAGCTCTTGGCCGACCAGTTATCAGTGGAATACACTCAGAAGCCGTTGGCGCTTGCAACGGCCTTGCTGAAGGTTCACTCAGCCTTCCACGCCTACTTGCCCGGGCCCGGAGCCGGATTGTTTGTGGGTCGCAAGACAAGGGGTCTTCTGAGCAGATATCCCGACCTTGATCGAAGAGTCCAGCTACTAATCGACATGGACCACGAGATGAAGACACATACGATTCCCGCCTGAGAGAACGCTCTTTTATAGCCTCACCCCGGTTTTGATTGTGGACTTTGACAGTTCAAATTCAGAAGTACAAGATGCTGATTGGTGGAGAATGGAAAGACAGTTCAAACGGGGCTGTCTCATCAGTTCTTGATCCTTCGAACAATGAGGTTGTTGCCGAAGTTCCACGAGCTACAAAGCAGGACGCGAGAGCTGCAATCGAGAGTGCGAAGATCGCGCTCGAGTCGGCTGGCTGGGTCGACATTGATCCCAGCAAAAGAGGGCGTCTCCTAACTAAGCTCACAACTCTGGTCCGGGAGAATTCAGAGCAGCTGGCAAGGCTTGAGACTCTGAGCGAGGGCAAGACTCTCCGAGAGTCCAAGGGTGACGTTGCCTGGGCGGCCAGGGCGTTCGAGTACTGGGCAGGATTAGCAGACAAGGTTGAAGGAGAAACCATACCGGTTCCCCCGCGGAGGTTGAATTACACTCTCCGAGAGCCCCTCGGCGTAACTGTCCATATTGTTCCTTGGAATTATCCGATTGCGCTCGCTGCTAGAAGCTTGGCACCGGCCATTGCAGCAGGGAACACTGCTGTCATGAAGCCGTCTGAGATTACGCCTCTTACAGCGATTATGCTGGGAGATCTAGCGCTCAAGGCGGGTATACCCAAAGGTGTTGTCAATATTGTAACTGGATCAGGAGCTGAAGTCGGCGGAGCACTTGTGTCGGATCCGCATGTGGACGGGATAGTATTCACCGGGTCCGCTGAGACAGGAAAACAAGTAATGGAGTCCGCCGCGAAAAATGTTACCAGGGTACTTCTGGAGTTAGGCGGAAAGAATCCGCATATTGTTTTCCCCGATGCCGACTTGGCGAGAGCTGCTAAGAGTGTGAAAGAAGGTATCTTCACCAATGCTGGACAAATGTGCTGGGCTGGATCCAGGGCATTCATTCATGAGAATGTATACGACGGCTTCGTAAAGGACCTCGTGGCCAAGACCCGAGCGATAAAAATCGGGCCTGGAACGGATGAAACTAGCGAGATGGGACCCTTGGCCTCAAAGGCTCGTCAAGATGTAGTTCTCGGGTTTGTCAAGGACGGCCTCGAAGAAGGGGCAGCTCTACTCTGTGGAGGAAAGAAGCCCGCGGATGCGAGACTGCAGAAGGGAAATTTCATCGAGCCTACAATCTTTGAGAATGTTAACGGGAAGATGAAGATCGGTTGCGACGAGATTTTCGGACCAGTCTTAAGCATCACCAAGTTCGGTAACCTCGACGAGGTTGTTTCCATGGCGAACGAGACGAATTACGGCCTTTACGGGGGAGTCTGGACTGGTAATTTGAAGGTGGCTCACGAGCTTGCGGCTCGTCTCCAAGTCGGTGGACTGGCGGTAAACGAGTATCTGGTGACCTTTCCCCAGACCCCATTCGGCGGCTACAAGGACAGCGGAATAGGACACGAAAATGGCACACGCTCGTTAGAATTCTACACACGAACCAAGAATGTCTCGATAAACCTGTCATAGACAATCTAACTGACTCTCTTTCGTACATACTCCTGGTCTTGCTACGATAGGCCACCCTATTGATAATGGGCGAGTCTTTCGATTCAAGGCACAATCCGGGCTTTGATGAAAGCGAAAAGACGGAAAATCTAGAGCCCACTTCCCGAACGATTCTAGGGCAAGTCTAGACCCCCGATCCCAGATTCGAGAATAGCGCTGAAAATGCGCGCTACTTGGCGAGAGTTCTTTAATCAATCGTTGAAGAGAACGTTAGGGATAGCAGGGTGTGCCTCAAGCATCTCGCGATACGAGTCCGGATGTCCTATCGGCCTTCTTTCAGCCAGCTTGCCGAGTCGAAAGATCAGGGTTTTTCGAGCTAGGTAAGCTCGTCCAGCAACGGTGTAATATCGCGGTTATAGATGTCGTGTTCGACAAAGGGTTTGTCCTTTAAGGCGGGCATTCGAAGAGCCAGCTGGTCCTCGAAGGTCGGTACCTCCATCTTGAAGAAGACGCCGATCGGTATCTTGTCGCCCCACTCGAAAGACTTCACTAGAGCATTTCCCTTCTTCGTGTTAACCTCGTCCGTCAAGGGATCAGCAACTACACCATTATACCCTGAATCCTCCAGTTTGTAGAGTCTAGGCGCCTTGACCGGAAGATCTTCGCCTCCGTACCACTCTTTGGTGTTGATGTCATTATAGGTCGGGCATGTCTGCAGAACATCTACGAACGCGCTTCCTCGATGCTCTATTGCTACTCGAAGAGTCTGCTTCAAGTGGCGAACTTCAAGAGCATAACTTCGCGCGACGAACGTATATCCTGAGGCGAGAGCCATGGCGATCGGATTTACACGCTCAATGATCGCGGGGGCAGGCATGGATTTCGTCTTGACGCCTTTCGGCAACGTGGGAGATGCTTGACCTTTTGTCAACCCATAGACTCCGTTATCGTAAAGCACGTATGTGAAATCCAGGTTCCTTCGACCAGTATTAACGAAGTGTCCTGCTCCTATTCCAAGTCCGTCTCCGTCGCCACCCACAGCGACAACGGTCAATCCTGGATTAGAAAGACGGGCACCAGTAGCGATTGGGAGAACGCGACCGTGGAGTGTATGGAATCCGTACGCATTAACAAAGTGTGGAGTCTTGCCTGAACATCCAATGCCGGAGAAGATAGCAACCCTGTGTGGTTCAAGCTGCATCTCCAGAAGAGTCATCTGAATCGCATTGACGATTCCGAAGTCTCCGCAACCTGGGCACCAATCGTTGTGAACCTGTGTCCGGTACGTCTTCAGCTCAAGCATGGGATACCGTTACCTCTTTGACTCCGTTCTTTATTATCTCTTTGACACCCTCGTAGA
>WNFY01000719.1_pt1 | contig 32424 bp, 30 predicted proteins | sample 5400091 | NCBI WGS metagenome assembly WNFY01 (sample SAMN13153364, study PRJNA577476) | soil metagenome | isolation source: 60 cm soil or saprolite under grassland replicate 1 | place: USA:California | collected 2016-06-15 | reverse complement strand
AGATCACCCTTACCGCGCCCGCCCAGGACCGGCATGCCTTTGCCCTTCAAACGAAAGACCGTACCAGTCTGCGTGCCGAGAGGTATTTTGAGTTTCTCTTCGTTGTCGAGTGTCGTAACTTGAATCTCAGCACCCAGAGCCGCCTGTGCAAACGTTATCGGCACAGACGAGTAGAGATTGTTTCCCTGCCGCTCAAACTGTTCATGCTCTGACACATGTATGACGACATAAAGATCACCTGGAGGTCCGCCCTGCGTTCCGGATTCCCCCTCCCCCTGCACACGTAGTCGCGAGCCCGTTTCAACTCCCGCCGGTATCTTGACCTCCATCTGCTTTTCGCGCTCGATTCGGCCGGCCCCCTGACAATCAGCACACGGCGTGCGGATTAGGCGACCTGCTCCACGACAGGCGTGACATGTCCTGGCTACTGAGAAAAACCCCTGTTGATAACGTACCTGACCTGTACCACCACACGTCTGACAGGACTCAGGCTGAGTACCTTCCGCCGCGCCCGAGCCCTTACACGTTTCACATGACTCCAAGCGTGGAATTCGCAGTTGGGCAGTGAGACCGCGCGCAGATTCTTCCAGCGATATCTCTAAATCGTAACGAAGATCGGCGCCGCGCTGCGCCGCGGAACGGCGGGAACCCGAGCGACCGCTGCCAAAGACGTCTCCAAAACCAAACAAGTCGCCAAGGATATCCTCAATGCCGCCAAACCCGGGCGCTCCCCAAGTCGCGCCTCCTCCGCTGGAGACTCCTGCATGTCCTAAGCGATCATAACGGCGGCGTTGCTCGACATCGGACAACACGCTGTAGGCCTCAGCGGCCTCTTTGAATTTATCCTCCGCGGCTGAGTCATTCGGATTTTTGTCCGGATGATGTCGCACCGCAAGCCGGCGGTACGCGCTCTTAATTTCTTGATCGGTTGCGGTGCGGCTTACGCCGAGTATCTCGTAAAAATCTCGTTTCGCCATCCAGCTTTATCACTAACCTCGTGTTTTAAATTTCCAGATCAACGCACTGAGCGCTTCCTCTAGAGCGGTTCCTCTGCTCCATGAGAAGGACTGTTGGCAGGATTCATCATAGCGGTAGTGAGTTGAGAGGCAGTATGACCAAGTGCGTTCAAAGCTTTATTGATTTCGTCAACATACTCTGATTTCACGGCCTGCTGCGCCTCCTTAAATACCCGTTCGGCGATGTCCTGATCATTTTGCGACATCAAACCACCAAACTTAGCAAAAGCCTTCTCGGTGTTGCGCAGTAACGAGTCGAGCTTGTTAAGGAGGATGACTCGTTCTTTGGCGCCCCGGTCGGTTTCAGCAAAGCCTTCAGCTTCAGAAATCAGACGGTCGATCTCGTCTGGCGTCAAACCTGATGTGGGGGTAATGCGCATCTGCTGTTCGCGACCCGTAGCCTTGTCCTGCGCGGAAACCGAAACAATCCCGTTCGCGTCAACCTCGAATGAAACTTCGACCTGCGGCACGCCCCGTGGGCTGGCGGGAATCCCTACCAGCTCAAACTTCCCAAGAGAGCGATTGCCGTTGGCAACTTCGCGTTCACCCTGCAAGACGTGAATTTCCACCGACGATTGATTATCCACGACCGTTGTGAACGTAAGGCTGTTACGCAGCGGAATAGTCGAGTTACGCTCGATGATTTTAGTAAACAACCCACCACGTGTTTCAAGACCAAGGCTGAGCGGCAGAACGTCGAGAAGAACAATGTCCTTGACTTCTCCCGTCAAGACACCGCCCTGTATTGCGGCGCCCATCGCCACGACTTCGTCAGGGTTGATTTCAGCAGAGGGCTTTTTCCCAAAAATCTTCTCTACGGTGCGCTCTACAATTGGAGACCTCGTTTGGCCGCCAACCAGAATAACCTTGTCGATATCGCTCGGCTGTAGCTTTGCGTCTTTGAGCGCCTTATTACAGGGCTCCACCGTTTGCTCGATCAAGTCAGCCACAAGCTCTTCAAATTGATCCCTGGTGAGTGACTTATTGAAGTGTTTTGGTCCGGTAGCGTCGGCAGCAATGAACGGCAGGTTGATACTGGCTTCGGCCGCGGACGAGAGTTCACACTTTGCCCGCTCAGCAACTTCTTTCAGCCGTTGCAGCGCGAGCCGATCTTGACGCAGATCGATCTTTGTATCGGCCACAAACTGATCCGCCATCCAATTCACCACCGAGATCATAAACCGAAATGCGCTCGACACCGGACCTCCCCAATCCATAAGCCAGGGCAGCGGCGGTCGGTTCGTTTATGAGGCGTTCAACCTTCAGGCCGGCGATCTTCCCAGCATCTTTAGTTGCCTGTCTTTGGGTGTCGTCAAAATATGCGGGCACCGTAACAATGGCGTCAGTAACAGGCTCACCCAAAAAATCTTCTGCCGCCGCTTTCAGCCGCTGGAGCACGATGCCCGATAACTCGGGCGGGCTATAGCTGCGGCCCTGAACGCGAACGCGTGCGTCTCCATTGGGCGAGTCGACGATTTCAAACGCCGAAGTCTCGCGCATACGCCCAACTTCCTGCGAGTTAAACTTTCGTCCGATTAATCTCTTGACTGCATACACCGTATTAGCGGCGTTGGTTACTGCTTGCCGTTTCGCGATCTGTCCTACTAAACGCTCCCCTTTATCCGTAAACCCCACGACACTCGGGGTTGTCCGGCCGCCCTCCTTGTTCGGTACGATCTGAACCGCCGCACCTTCAAGGACAGCGACGCAACAATTCGTCGTGCCAAGATCAATTCCTATCGCTTTGCCCATCTATTTAAGTTCCACCGTCTAAGGAAGTTCACTTTCGCACTGCTACTTTCACGAGGGCCGGACGAATCAGTTTGTCACCCAAGCGATAGCCCGTAACGATCTCCTGAACTACGGTGTCGGGTTCATAGTCGTCAGTCGGTTCGGTGACCACAGCTTCGTGGATGTGGGGATTGAACTGCTCACCAACGGAGGTTATCGGTTTCACACCTAAGGCTTCGAGCACACCGTTGAGTTGCTTGTAAATGAGATCGACGCCACTAAGAAAATGGCGAAACTCGTCTGACTCACTCGCTTCAACTGAAGCCTCGGCATCAAGCGCTCGCTTTAGATTGTCGAGTACCGGCAACAACTTCGCGGCAATGTCTGCAACAACACGATTATAGGTTTCAGCGCGCTCGCGTTCGGTGCGTTTCCTATAGTTCTCAAAGTCAGCCTGCCGCCGCGCCATCCGATCCTTGAGATCGCTATTCTCAGCCTCCACTCGCTTTAGCTCCGCGCGAGTGGCAACCAGTTCGGCAACCAACGGTCCGCCCAATTCACCGGTCGCCCGCTCCTGGCCTTCGAGTGGGAGTGAATTAGCATCGGCCTCAAGGTTCTCACCTTCTTCGGCCTCGTCATCTAGAAGCTCTTCGTTCTCGTCGTCTTCAGCCATATCTCGATCGGTCAGGCCCCTCGACCCGTCGTCCTTTTCCCCGGCATCACCAGCTCCTTCCGAATCCAGAAATTTGATCGGAATGCGGTTCAAGCCTTTTTCTTTTTTGTTTTGAGCCATTAGCGAGCGAGCAGTAGCAAAAAATGTTCTTAGGGTCACCCCTAACGTTGACAGGCAAACTCAGTACGCACTGTCTTCGTCCAGGCGCTGCTCCACGAGCCTGGCCATGTAGTTTACCATAGCCATTATGCGCGCATATTCAATTCTCATCGGACCGATAACCCCAACGGTACCTATGCTATCGCTCGAGCCGATCCGATAAGGGGCCGTAATCAAGGTGCAATTCTGCATTGACGAAGCGAGATGCTCCCTCCCGATGACCACGTGAACATCACCCGGGTAGCTGTGCGAAACACATTCACTGAGTATCCTCACCAATCGGGACTTCTCTTCAAACGTGCGAAACAATTCCCGCATTCTGTCAACATCAACGAACTCCGGCTTCGTTAAGATATTCGAAGTCCCGTCAACATAGACTTCGCTTCTCTTCGTGTCTTCGCCTTCGAGACTCCTCTCACAGAGCAAAATCGCATCGCGCAATAACTCATCGTAGAGCGCCTTTTCCTCTTTCATTAGTTCGAGAATCTGCGTGCGAATCGTAGTCAGACTCTTGCCGGCAAATTCTGTATTCAAATATCGAGCAGTTCGATCCAGCACATCCTGCGTAAAGTTGTCGTCAATTCGTATTACTTTGTTGTGAATAAGATTGGAGGCCGACACCAGCACCACCAAAATGCGTTTGTCCGGAAGAAGAACGAATTCAATGTGTTTTAGTCGGTTTTCTGCGAGCGAAGGCGAAACTACGATTCCTACGTTCTCAGAAAGTGCCGAAAGAACATGAGAAGCTGTCTCCATTACGCGATCGGAAGAACTGCCCGAATCTCGGGCCGCGGAGAAGACACTCTCGATAGCTTTAAGATCGGCCCGTGATAGTTGCGCCTCGTCCAACATGTGATCCACGTAGTAACGATACCCTGTATCGGTCGGCACACGACCCGCGGAAGTATGGGGTTGTTCCACCAGACCCGCCTCCTCGAGGTCGGCCATGACATTCCGAATTGTCGCCGAGCTCCACCCATGTCCATGAGAAAATCGGTCCGAGAGCACACGCGATCCGACTGCCTCACCTGTCCCCAGATGCTCTTTTATCAGAGCGCCGAGAACGGCTTGTGCTCGCGGATCAGGTCTGGTCTTTTCTGGTGTCTGGACGTTTGAAGTGCGACGGGGCATCAGATGCTAAAAATTTTTCTTGGTGGCGTCTCCCACTGTTTAGGGGCAGCCTCCTCAGTGCCAAACGGGTAACGAGGCTAAACAGGCTGCTCTTCGCAGTATAGAGTATTGGTTAAGTGCCTGCAAACAAAAGCCAAAATGCTGTCGATTCAGCTGAGTCTCCTACGCTCCAGTCTCCCTCACTATGAACTTCGACGCGCAATCAACCGGTTGAGAACCGATAAAGATGGAGGGTACCTCCAAGAAGTCAATCAGGCGGCTATCGGCGAAAAAGCCTGAAATTTGTTCCCAGGCCCTCCGCATTGAATAGCTAAGTGCTTAAGGGACTGATGATTGCGGGTGCTGAGGTCGCCATAAAGGCATAATTCCGTCCAATTGAACTCGTCCAACGTGGTCAGTTGACCACCTTTGGAAGGGTGCGGCCAAACGTTTGACCTAAGGGCCGAGCATACTTAAGATTGGTGCAACTGAGCCTTAACCGGTCAACATTGGAAGTACGGTTTTCCAAACCAGGTCAAGAAGTCTCCTCTCCTGTCTGCTGCGAGCGTCAGGTAAACAAGCGAGCGATGAAGGATCTACCAAAATATTTTGCGGATGCGTTTCGGAATTTGGGGAGCGGACGCGGTGTGCCCGCTATCGAAATACGCTTCTACCCTTACGCAGGGCTAAACCACACTATCCGACTACGGTCCGGCCGCGTTTACGTGCGCCTATCAGATATCTGCGAAGGTTCTCCTCCAGAAGTGATGCGATCACTTGCTTTCTTACTGGTCGCTCGGCTGCTCGGAAAGAGAGTGCCAAAGCTTCACGATCGGATTTATCGCGAGTACTCCTTAACGCCGGAGGTAATGAGGTCGTCAGACATCGCGCGTCGTCGCAGAGGTCGAAAAATGTTCACCTCCGCCCAGGGTGAGATTTACGACCTGGCAAAGATTTTCGCGAAACTCAATCGACGGTATTTTGGCAACGAGTTAGAGAAGCCGGCACTTACCTGGTCGCAGCGCAGAACTCGCAGCATCCTCGGGCACCACGACCGAGTCTACCAAAGCATCACGATCAGTAAGACTCTTGATTCAGAGGACGTGCCCGAGTGGTTTGTCGAATACATCCTCTATCATGAAATGCTGCACATCAAACATCCGGCTCGGCTTATCAAGGGCAGACGCTATTACCACACCACCGCGTTTCGTCAGGATGAGCGTCGCTTTCCATATTACCAGGAGGCGCAGCAATGGCTTGAGCGGGTTGCTCGTCAGCGCAGAGCGCCCCGGGCGCGCGCGGCTTGAGTTCTTTTGGAACCTTTGTTGTTTGCGGACGTTAACACGAACGAGGTAGGTGGGCTCCTCAAAAGAAGGCGGTCAAGCCGAATTTTCCGTAAGTTTTTCGGCGCTGGCCGCCCTTTTTGTGTCGAGAGGTCTGGAATTCGGTGCGCAAGAAAAGAAAGCAAGACGATGCTTCATAGATAAACTTCGGCGTGAGCGCGGCCGTCTGAGCGAGATGCAGGACATTGCGGGATGCAGACTTATTGTGAAGGATTAGCAACTCAGGACGAAGTGGTTACCTGACTCAAGGAGCTATTTGATAACACACGAATCAAAGATCGCCGCGAAGATCCTAGCCATGGCTATCGGGCTGTCCATGTGATTGTGTATTCAGGAGGAAAACCAATTGAGATTCAAGTTCGGACTATTCTCCAAGACGGATGGGCTGAACTCTCAGAAAAACTGTCAGATATTGTGGACAGGGCAATTAAATATGGCGGAGGCAACGAAGAGCTGATCTCGATGCTCGCAATTACATCGGATGCTACAATGGACGTGGAAATGGCCATCAATGCGAAAGACATCAATCGCATGGAGACGGCATTCCAGAAGGCCATCGAATCATCTGAGCGCCTACGCGACGCAATAGGCCGCTTGAAGGGATAGGAAGATGATATTTCTGATTGAGTATGATCGAGATGAAGGTCGTATAGTTAATATGCAAACCTTCAGAAAATCGGACAGAGGAATGGCCGAAGATTCGCGGCTAAACCTGGAATTGAATCTTCATCGCCTGGGTATAGATAATGAGGTTGTCCTTCTTGAAGCCGCAACGGAAGAGGCTCTGCGGCGGACCCATCGTAGATACTTTGAAGATTTGCAAGAACTTAGCAGATTCATCCTGGTTGACAGGTAACCGATCGCCTTATCCGCGCGGGGTACCTCCTCGAACCCAACGTTGACCTTGCGGCTAAAAAGAACTTGGCATTTTTACTGTACGGAGACTAATCGGGTTTATGGCTATTAGCGCAACTCAAATTCGGCGGGGAATGGTAATCGTTTTTGAAGGCCAGCCTTGCAAGGTGATGGAATTCCGGCACCACACGCCAGGCAATCTCAGGGCAATGGTGCAAACGAAACTTCGTAATATTCGCACCGGATCATCTTTCGAGCATCGGTTTCGTTCGGCCGACACGATTGAACGCGCGTCGTTAGAGCAGCACGAAATGGAATACATGTATTCGGATGGTTCGCATCATCACTTTATGAATACTGAGAACTACGAGCAGGTGGCCCTGAGCGAGGATGAGGTAGGCGATGCTGCTCCATGGTTGACACCTGGCCTCAAAATTCAGGCCGAGTTCTACGAAGGAGTTGCAATCGCTGTGGATCTTCCGCCGTCGATGGAACTGACCGTAACTCGGACCGAGCCCAGCATGAAGGGTGCGACCATCTCCAACGTAAACAAGCCGGCAACGCTCGAAAATGGTGTCACGATCACAGTGCCCCCCTTTGTTAATGAAGGCGACCGCATTCGGGTTGACCCAACCGAAGGCCGCTACATCGAACGCGCGAAATAATGGTAGATACATTGATGGGTGATAAGGTGATAAGGGAACCAACGGTTTACTTGTTGCCCATAACTGCCGCTCATCTTTATGTATCAGTTATATAGTCTGCTTCTAACGTTAGGTTTTATCGTACTACTGCCGCGCTTCCTCTTCGACACACTGCGTCACGGCAAGTACATAGCAGGCTTCCGAGAGCGGCTGGGTTCTCTTGAAACGTTGCCAACCAAACAACGGGTTATCTGGCTTCACTGCGTTTCAGTGGGAGAAGCTCAGGCAGCTCGACCTCTCGCCGACCTCATCCGCCACCGGTATCCGGAACATGCGCTGGTCATCTCGACCATAACTTTGACAGGACAGAACCTGGCTCGCCAGGTTTTCAAAGACACAGCAACTCGGGTTTTTTATTTTCCATTCGATTGGCGTTGGTCTGTTCGGCGCACGCTGAGGGCAATCAATCCATCGGCGGTACTCTTGATGGAAACCGAGCTCTGGCCCAATTTTTTACGTGAGTGCGCTGCGCAGCGGATCCCCGTCGCGCTCGTCAATGGCAGAATCTCGGATAAATCGGCAGGCCGTTATAGGCTGGTGAAATCTTTCTTCAAACGGGTTATCGAGAACCTGGATCTCGCAATCATGCAAACGGAGGCCGACGGTGATCGCCTCCAAAACCTCGGCTTTCCTCAGGGAAAGCTTTTCCTATCCGGAAATTTAAAGTTTGATGCAGGAAAAATGAAGGCGTCAACCGAACTTACCGAAATGTTGAGACAAAGGTTCGGTGTCGGAAATGAAGGGGAACTGATTCTCGCTGCCAGCACTCACCCTCCTGAGGAAAGAATAGTTCTCGAAAGTTTCAAGCTGATCCGAAAGAGGTTGTCTTGCAAGCCCAGATTGATGCTGGCCCCCCGACACCCTGAGCGATTTGGTGAGGTGGCATCGCTGCTCAAGTCGTCGGGTCTGAACTGGAAAAGACGCTCTGATGCCGAGAGTCATCTTGACCAACAATCCGATGTCATTCTGCTGGACACGATTGGCGAACTGCCTGCGGCCTACCCCCTGGCCTCTGTTGTGATTGTGGGTGGAAGCATAGCGAACTTCGGCGGGCACAATATCCTTGAACCTGCAACGGTTGGCAGTTGCATAATCACAGGTGCACACACTCGCAACTTTGAAGGGATTGTCACCGACTTCATTATGGCCAACGCAATAGTGCAGCTTCCGCCTTTGAAGGACGGACAAATGATACTGGAGCTGTCGCGGGTACTTGAAACGATGCTCAAGGAACCCGCGACACGAGCGGCCTTAGGTAAGCGAGCATCACTCCTGGTCAAACAGAATCTTGGTGCAACTGAACGCACGTTGAAGCTGCTTGAGCCTATTCTCGGGCATCCGTCTGTGAATTAAGCCCCTGGGGACAGCGCTTGATGAAAGCACTCGAGCCAATCGTTCTTCCACCTCTCAGCGCTTTGTATGGCGTCATTACACGCGCGCGTCTGGCGCTCTATGGGCGAGGAACATTTCGCGTTTCTGAACTCGAGGTGCCGGTGATCAGCGTCGGTAACATCACCACTGGTGGAACTGGAAAAACACCGCTCGTCGAGTGGCTGGCGCGCAGGCTGGTCGGAGAAGGTCGGAAGGTCTGCATTCTGACCCGGGGATACGGTAGGACAAACTCCGGGCGCAGGGTCATCGTTTCGGACGCACAGAAGGTGCTCGCAACACCAGATGAGGCTGGGGATGAAGCCTTTCTGTTAGCAAGTAAGCTCAAGAGTCTGGTGGCAGTAATAAGCGATGCTGATCGAATCGCGGCTGGTAAGTGGGCAATCAGCCAGTTTGGCGTGGACACCCTGCTTCTGGACGATGCTTTCCAACATCTGCGGGTGCATCGGGATTTGAACATCATAACCGTCGACGCAACAAACCCGTGGGGAGGAGGACATCTGTTGCCCTTCGGAAGCCTGCGCGAGCCACTCTCTGGACTCGAACGTGCTGATTGCATTCTCCTGACCCGAACAGAACAAATCGACACCACCGATGGAATCGTGACCCGGTTGTCAAAGTTAAGCCGCGGCCGTCCCGTATTCCTCTCCCAAATGCAAACTCGCGGCTTCTCATCCGTGGTCAACCTGGATGTACTGGACTCCACAACCTCTCCAGAGAACCCGATCGCCGCCTTCTGTGGAATCGGAAACCCAAAAGCGTTTTTCCATCAATTGCAAAGCGAAGGTTGTCAATTGGCGCTGACGCGGGCATTTCCTGATCACCATTCGTACAATCAAGCTGAATTGCGCTCGTTGGTTCAAGAAGCGAAAAAAGCTGGCGCTCGAGGCTTGGTCACTACTGCCAAAGATGCCGTCAAACTCTCTTCTTTTGATTTTGAGATTCCCTGTTACGTACTGGAGATTGAAATCGCAATCGATGATGAAGAGCGTCTGATGGAAATAATTCGCCAGTCGGTCCGGATAGATCTGTAGAACAAGAAGTTGAGCATTTGTGCCGCAGAACGCATGCTAACAGCTTGCGTTACTATTTCGGGGTGCTGGCAGGTTCGGGATCAGGCAGGGTGGGATTAGTCTTCGGAGTCGGAGCTTTCGTAGGAGCAGGACTTGGTGGTGGAGGCGGTGGTTCATTTACGTTCACCGGCCGCGATGGCGAAGGCACAGGTGGAGCCTTACGGTTGCTATTCTCGTTCGCGTTAGCATTGATGTTTTCATTAATGTTTGCATTCTCGTTTGCGCTAACGGTGGGGGTTGCCGAACTTTCAGCCCTCACGTTCGAGTTGGCATTGGCGTTGGAATTAACCACAGGATTAGCTATAGCTCCGCCTGCCGGAATTCCCTCTTCGCTCTTCCCCGTCGCAGGCTGCACAGGTTCCACGGGTTGGCTGTTGGGATCAGCCACGAGCGAAGTTCCCTTGGGAGGGTTGGGCGATTGAGAATTCCTGGTAAAAGCATAAATCACGGTGAAGATCACGAGCAGCACCGCAGCTGAAGGAATCAACACCTTCCAGGGCTTGAATGATGATGACCTATTAACGGAAGGGGCCTCGGTGCGAATAGTAATGGGTGCTCGCTCTACCGGCCGAGCCAGTCTTGGTCTGACGATCGTCTCTTCATCAGGAACTTCTACCGCGTTATCCACTGTAGTCCGGGTGTGGCCGCCTGTGTCGCTGCCAACAGGTTTTATCTCAGCGGTTCCTGTTCTTATGGTAGCTGCTATTGTCAGGTCTTCAACCAATTCGTCAGCGCGTTGGTAACGCTCCTCCGGTCGCTTTGCCAAAGCGCGCGCGACTACGCGCCCCACCGCAGCGGGTAAAGCCGTTCGCTCCTGCAACACGGACGGAGCAGGCTCTTGTATCTGCTTAAACATCACCGTAGTTGACGACTCGCCGCCAAACGGCACGTGCCCCACGAGCATCTCGTAAATAATGACGCCTAGAGAATAGATGTCGGAGCGAGAGTCGATTGTCCCCGATTGCGAACATTGCTCAGGCGACATGTATTGCGGGGTACCGACCACAAGGTTTGGAGCGGTGAGTTCTAAATCGAAGCCGCCTTCGGGCTCGATAATCTTTGCAATTCCAAAGTCAAGCACCTTGGCATAGTCGCCGGCGTTGGTGCTTAGCAGCATTATGTTGTCGCTTTTCAGGTCACGATGTATCACGCCCTCATCATGTGCCGCTTGCAGCGCGCCACCAACCTGACGAACGATCTCAGCCACCCGCACGAGGGGCAGGGGGCCATCATTACGAATGATCTCTTTTAGCGTCTTTCCATTGAGGTATTCCATCACCAGAAAGACCCTTCCATCTTCGTCCTCGCCAAAATCTGTAACGCTCAATGCATGAGGATGAGATAGACGCGATGCAGCTCTTGCTTCGCGGGAAAATCGAGCCACAATTTTTTCGTCGGCAGCGAGTGAAGCGCGCAGCACTTTGATGGCAACGGTCTTGTCCATTAGAACGTGCGTCCCGCGGTAGACCTTACCCATACCGCCATCCCTCAACGCCTCTTCGATACGATATTTACCGGCAATGACCTGTCCGATCAGGGAGTCGCCTGTCGTTTCCAGAGCGATGCCATCAGCCGGGCATAAGGTGGTTGTGTCCGGATACTCGCCGCCACACTTAGGGCATTTTTTCATACTGATCCGCGCCTTCGCTCAACATTGTAGGGGATGAGTGAGACTATCACACAGGACAGAGGCAGGCAAAAGATGGAGAAAAACACGTAGTGGATCAGCTTGGGCAGATCTCTCACTTCATCCTGCTTACTGACTTGTCCACTTAAATTCCTCGTCAGAGTGGTTCGCTTGCCTACTCTCATTCACATCGCGGCTTTAGCCCGGTGGAAGAGTTGCGGCCCCTTGATCTCATTAACCGTTTTAACGGTTTGAGTGGTCCCAGGATGTCGCGGAGAGAAAACCGTTAAAACGGTGCCAAGTGACGGGTGCCTGGCGTTGCCACCGGGCTAAAGCCGCGGTGTGAATGAGATGGTTACGAAGGTAAACGGACACAGTAGCCAAAAACAGAGATGCGAGTGAAAGCCTAGCACTTTCACTCGCATCTGTTTTTACGAACGATCGAGACGCTCTCTATTAGATCTTCGCAAAGACGACTAACAGTGCAAACAGCACCAGCGACTCGATCAGCGCTAATCCCAGAATCATCATTGTTTGGATACGGCCGGCCGCCCCTGGATTACGAGCCGCGCCTTCACAAGCCGCCGCGCCGATTCGTGATTGGCCGAGGGCCCCGCCGAAAACCGCAATCGCAAATCCTACGCCCGCGGCGATCGCCTTTATGCCTGGGTTATTATCGCCTGCCTGTTGCACTGGTGCTTGCGCAAACGTCGGGATTGCGGTCATCAGGATTCCAATGGCCGCAAAGAACAGAATGTTGAGTCTCCTCATATTTGGTTTCTCCTACTGAAGCGGCGCTTCAGAATGATTTAGCGCAACACCCAACTACCACAAAAGAACCAGCCGTATGATTTCGCCTGTTTTCGGTATCCACCGCCCCTCTAACAACGGCGCTCCTGCAAAACAGACTCGCTGCTTCAATGCACGAACTTAAAAATTTGCCAGTTCCCGCGATTTCGTTGTGGGCCTGCGATTTTTGTTAGAACTTGAGCCACAACGTGCGCCGACGACTGTGCCGGCATCGCTCGTAAGCCCTTTTATAAAGCTAATCTAGGTTAGGACCGGGACCATGAATTCTTCACTTTCATCCTCTTCATGACCGTGCTCGGCGTGTTTGTCATGAGGCGGGTGCGATACCTCGCTCAGATAAAGCTGAGAAAGAAGAATAAATACGAAAGTTTGAATTAAGGCGACAAACACGCTCAGCGGCATCAAAAACAATGGGGCGATCCAGGTGTAAGGCGGAGCCAGGTGAGCAACTGTGTCCATCACTTTTTCATCGGCAAAGAGGTTACCGAAAAGACGAATGCCAAGTGAAAACGGCCGAATGAGATTGCTGATCAATTCGATCGGAAAAATCAGCGGTGCGATCCACCAGATGGGACCGGCGAAGTGCTTCAAGTGACCAAAAAGACCATTCTCGCTGATGCCAATATAGTTGTAGTAAAGAAACGACGACAGCCCAAGAGCAAAGGTAACGCTGGTGGCGGCAGTAGGAGATATGAACAGCGGGAACAATCCCATCAGGTTCGAAACAAGAATCAATACTGCGAATGCCATCACTACGGGAAAATACTTCAACCCATGAGGGCCGACAATGTCCGCCAGCATGTCGCGCACGGCAAGCACGCTCAGTTCCAGTGTCTGTTGCCCGTAACCCGGCTCTTCTTCTGAGAGCTTGCCTTTCAAAATCCAGATGATCACGACGCTCAGAAAGCAGGCAATCACAAACATCACCGTATACCAGGGAACCGCTGTCTCTGGACTGTAAGGACCAAATACAGCTTCTGGAGTGGTGTGAAACTTTGCGAAGAATCTCGTCCACAACGGGTACGTGTACTTCATCTCGAAGTCATAAGCCCACGGACCCAGGTAGTGATTAACCAATTGCACCACAATTGGGCTCGTGTGCTCAGCGCCCTCTTCCGCGGCTTGAGTTCCGTGCGAAGCTTCCTGCAACCAGAACATTAATTGATTCCCTCTCGATGGACGATGATGTGATACGACTCTCGAAAAGCTTCAACAAATAAAGCAATCACAAAACTGCTCAAGCCGGTTACGGTAGCGGCTGGAGAAACAACATTCAATTTATGGCCTGCGTAAACGAGTGTGCCGATGATGAAATAGCGCAATACATACTGGGCCATTCGAATCCGTGGTCTGGTACCTGCGGTGGCCTGATCAAATGCGGCGGCTATCGAGTTACGCATCCAATGAAAGTTCAGTAATGACAGAACCCCGCCAAGCAGCAGGCCAGTTGTTACTCGCCAGTTCGCAAAAGGCAGGCTGATTACAACGGCCAGCACCACTGTACCCGCCATGACAGTCAAGACTCGCTGCGTCAGGCCAGGATCAGAATTGGGCTCAGGATGTTGTGGCCCAGGTCTCTCAGATCGACTGTTCAGGTTTTCCTTCATTAGCAAAGTTGGCGATTTTACACGCGTATGTCAGCAGTTGTCGAGCAGGCCTTATAAGCAACTCATGCCGCAGTCACGGTTTCACCCCGTTAGGGGTGGCATGTTTATAGCTTGAGGACCACAACCCCACCGGCGGCGTTCGGAGGAGCGGAACTGTTCTCGCGTGCTGAAGCTCTAGTTGCATTCCGCTCCTCCGAACGCCGGTGGTTCTGGCATTTCAACTCAGGCTATAAACATCTCACTCCTCCGGAGTGAAGAGTTTTTTAGTCTGTATCGCGCGGTGATACGACCTCATCGGGCCGCGGAAAGCGTGATAGTGCAACGATACTAACCTGCTACGATCACCCTGCAAACTAATAAGTTTTGGAAGTAAGACGAATGAATTGAAAGAAGCCGATGATCGCGCCTGCGACGAGCCCGCCCACCAAAAACCAGGGCGCTGTACCCCGCCAACGATCAAGCAACCAACCCAACCCGCAAAATGCTGCCACCGATACGAAAAGCGAGATTGCCGCAGCATAGGCAATCCCGCTTTTCCGATTGGTCTCTTCGCTATCGCGCTCGGTCATCTATTGCTTACCAGGCTTTCCGCTTCAAGTAATTCTTTGGCACTTCGTAGAGCAGCCCGCGACGAGAGTGACGTAACGAGTCGTGAATAAAGCAAACATGCGTGCACCAGCAGGCCTTGCCTCCGTCAATCGCATTCAATTCAACCTGGCGTTCCCTGGCCGCCCAGAGCGCGGCAAAGTCATAGTCGTAATCACCGAGGGTGGCGAATGTTTCACGCAGTTCGCAAGCACGCACGTCACCGTTGTAGTCGATTACCACCGTCGTTTCGCCGGCCGTACACGGGAACGGCCAGGCGACCGATTGCTGGAAATTTGCATGCTGCGTGCGATAGTGGGTCGTGATTGTTCCAACGTAGGCGACGTTCTTCACGAAACGCTTGCTCGCATCGTCGTCGGCAAACATCCGCTCGCCGTAACGTTTGGTCAACTCAGAGACGAAGGAATAGATTCGCGGTAGTGCTGCTGCAGGGATCTGCTTGATCTCGTCGCCAACCAGCGTGTCGCCTCTGATAATGTTGAAGTACTGGCCGTCCAGGCGAAAGCCTGACCACATGAAGTTCGCTAGCTGCTCGATCTCTGTGTAATTCTCAGCACACACCACGGTGTTGACGTTGAGCCGTAATCGATCAGCATATTTATCCTTGAGAGGATAAATTGCCTCAACGCACTCGAGAGTTTTTTCCCAATGACCCGGCACACCCCGAATCTGGTCGTGGGTTTTACCATACCCGTCGAGCGCGATGTTGAGGTAGAGGTCAATCTCCATGTTGTCGCCTAACGCGCGGTCGACGATCTGCGCGACGCGCGATTTGATGAGACCGTTAGTTGGAATGATTACGCGCTTGACACCATTATTGCGTACAAACAAGTTGATGATTTCCGAGACGTCGCGCCGGAGGGTAGGCTCGCCACCTGAGAGCCAGAGATCCGTAATAGCGGGCATGGTGCGAGACAGCTTTTCGATCTGCTCGAACGTCATATCGCCTGGATGATTGAGTTCTTCGTGGTAAAAGCAAGTCTTACAAAAGGAATTGCAGCGTGAAGTCACAAAGAGGATCGCCGTACCAAGGTGCTTGGCGCGTTTAGTGGAACGAATCAATTGAACAAGTTGGACGGCCTTGTTTGCCATTAGGTGGTGGTGCAGAGACTTGAATGATCGTTCTCTTACTCGCGCGAAATAATGACAGCTTCAGTTGGTGATTTCAATTCATAGGCGATCCCGCGCCACATAATCCGTCGCGACAATCCCGCGACTACTGCATTGTAGAGGAAAAGCAGAGCGCCAAGCGGCCATAGAACCACGTGGCTAACCATGCTTCTCCTCATTTCGGCCCTGTATGGTGCCAGCGGAATCGCCACGGCACGCCAGCGAATGAAGGCCTTCGCGGCACCGAGCGAAAAGATGACAGTCACGAGGATTAAGGGAATCGCAAATGACAAGCCCAACCAAAGGCGCAAAGCCACAATGACGATCCCGCCAAAGAAAACAGAATTGAAAAGCAGACCCCCAAGCAGGGCCGCTCGCCACAACTGTGGCGCGTAGACCCGCGTGATCTGTAACTGCCTCGTCGTGAATTCGAGTAATTGGTGCAGACTGTAATCCTCTAACGAGGCGGTCAAACACGCCGGCACAAACTTTATCGGCAGGTTCGCTTCACGTAGCACCCGCATCACGGTAAAGTCGTCAGACACAGTTCCTCGCCAGCGTTCGCGGATTTGCAATCTTACGAAGGTCGAACGTCTGATTGCCGTGGAACCGCCCCAACAAAAGTTCTTTTCGGACCGTTCACCGAGTGCCGATGCTATTGAAGAATTCCAGACAGACAAGAGCTGCGAAGTCAGCCCTCCTTTGACGGAAAGAAACCAACGATATCCCGTAGCGGCGCCCATCGTTTCATCGTGCAATGGCGCCACCAGCGACCGCAACCAGCTCTTACCTGGCCGCGCATCCGCATCCACAAACACCAGCGCCTCGCTCTGCGAATCTATTGCAGTGACGGCCAATCGTAAGTTGTGAACCTTCTGACCGCTGTCGGTCGCTTTGCCGGCAAATAGAATCCTCGTCGGTACACCGCTCGTGGCAAAGCTCTGTCTCACCTCTTCGATTGCGGCCACACAGGGGTCATGAGATTCATCGGTTACAAAAATGATTTCGTAGCCAGGATAATCCTGAACAAAGAGAGACTCGATGTTTTCCTTTAAGCCGCGATCCACGCCGCGACAAGGCGCGATGATTGAGACATGAGGGGCGAAGTTAGGAACCGAGCGTGTACATTCGCGTCGAACGTACGCAGCATAACGAAAGCCGCCTAGAAGAGACCGCAGACCAAGCCAGATGACGATCGCTGACAGAAAATAGAAGACTAGCACGTCTAGTCTCCATTCAGCGGCACTGCTTTTCCTCCGCGCAATATCACATCGCTTCTCTGATAAACTGCCTTGTGTCTAAGCTTGGATGCGGGATTTGTTATTCCAAAAGTGTGAGTTCGGCCGCCCTGATCTCTACCGGCTTTACTGCCCTCGTATTTCCAATCTTCTGTATCAACGAATAGAACGTCTACTCGCCAAATAATTACCGGCTTATTTGCTTCCAAAGACATTGTAGGATCAACCAAATATCTCCAGACAATGTACCAACCCGGGTGGTTATAGTGAGACTGGATGGCCCAAGCTCGCTTACTAGCCTTGGATTCCAGCGAAACGTTCGGAGACGGATTTGGCCCACTGCCTTTCTTCCGCAAATCAGGAAACCGTTGCTGGGCGAGATCTTGGTGACGATGTTTCTCGTAAACGCTGGTCGAATCCAAAGCTTTCACTCCGTAAATACCAACGATCGCGCTGAAAACATTGGCTTGCTCTAAATAAATTCCCACAAGATCAGCCAATCCCTTCTCGATGTAGTCGATCGCTTTTTGAATTGCAGTAATTGTCAATCCCGGCGGGAGTGGTACGTCACGATTAAAATCGTCTTTTCTGACCATTAATGTTCGCTAAACGTCGATTGCAGCTAATTTCGGGATGGCCAACTGAGCCATTGCGAAATATTCCTCACGAATTTCCAACCCAAAGCTTGATAGACCACATGCTTCAGCCGCGGCGATTGTGGAGCCCGAACCCATGAAAGGATCGAGAATGATACCCTCGCCTAGAGGTAAAGAGCCGCGGACGATTTGCCTCAGAAAGCTCTGAGGCTTAAGAGAAGGATGGGGAGCTATTTCGCGTTCTTTTTTTTGCGCCGGCGCGGAACGAATGAGATCTTTGAACGGTTCCAAGGAAGAAATCCGTCTCAACCCTCCGGTTTTCCACTTTCTTAAGTTGTCCTGTACTCGTCCTTCGCAAGGCTTTCGAAAAAGGCCCCAGGGTTCCCAGCACGACTTAGGCATCACCGATACATCTGGGAACTCACCGTGTGCGTTCTTGGGTCGATCCCCGCCACGAAGCGTATAAACGGTTCGTATGATCTCGCCCCTCTTCTCAAATTTGGCTCTGAGGAAGCTTTCGTATACAAAACTCGAAATCAATGGATTGGTCGCGATAAAAACATGCCCGCCAGGTACTAATACACACTTCAACAAGCAAGCCAGACGATAGAAAAAGTCCTTTAGTGATTTTTGATCGCTCTCTGTGAGAACCGTGAACCTGGGGAGCGGCATTCGTTTGTTACCGTCAAACGACGGTGGAATCCTCCAGATCCCCCCTTTACCTTTCTTTAGTTTCGTGAGCTCCTTATCGGAATACTCAACCAAGCCATAAGGCGGATCAGTTACCACAGCTTCGATTGAGTTCATGGGCGCCTTTGCCAACCACTCAAAAGCATCGACATTATGGATCTGGTAGAGCGGTTGCGCGGTCTTTGCGACGGAAATAATCACATCAGCAGGTTCGCGCTTCTTTTTCAGATAAGCTTGTGAAGCCATGAATCCCTAACTGGATCTCAGATACGTGAGGATAAATTCTAATGTCATCATTTTACATCCGTGGACCCGATCGCGCCCAGCGGAGCTGTAAATTTCTGCGCCAGACTGATAATCGGCTGCGGGTAAATGCCAACAAAGATTATGCCAGCCACGGCGACTATGAGGGCAGTCTGCAATGCCGGCGAGAGAGTCAGTGGCTTATCATCGGCGACCCGGTCTCCGAGATACATTACCTTAATAAAGCGCACGTAGTAATAGAAAGAGACCACGGTGTTAATAATGGCCCAGAGTGCGAGCCAGTAGTACCAGCTCTTGCCTTCAGTAGCTCCTCGCTGAATCAATCCGCCGAAAAGAAAATACTTGCCGATGAAGCCGCCGGTGACCGGCAACCCGCCGAGCGATAACATGAAAATAGCCATCATCGCTGCCATGCCGGGGGCCTTCTGACCCAGCCCCGTTAAGTCATCGACGTTGTCACCAATAATTCCTCGTCGTCGCAAGCTGATGATAACGGCGAAAGCCCCCATGTTCATCAACGTATAGACGAGCAGATAGATCACCAGTCCGACGTAGCCATAACTGTTTCCCGCGACAAGTGCCAGCAGCAAATATCCAGCGTTTGAAATCGAAGAGTATGCCAGTAGCCGTTTAGAGTTCTCCTGAGTGACGGCGGCCCAGTTTCCTACCATGATGGTTATTGCAGCAACCAGTCCGAGCAACGGCGCCCAGTCGTTACGCATGCTCGGCAAAGCTTCGAGGAAAATGCGAGCGTACAACGCAAAGCTTGCGGCCTTTGATCCAGTCGAGAGAAAAGCCGTTACCGAGGTGGGGGCACCCTCATAAACGTCAGGGGCCCACATGTGGAAAGGAACGGCTGCCACCTTAAAGAACAGGCCCGCCGCCAACGAGATCATTCCCAGCAACAATATCGGTCTGAGCCCAATGACGGCGGATTGATCCCCTTGACTCTGCAAGGTTCCCATAATCTGGCCGACGCTGCGGCCGATCTCACCCAAATTCGTCGACCCGGCAACGCCGAAAAGCAGAGACATGCCATATAGCAGTATCCCGGAAGAAAACGCTCCCAGCAGGAAATACTTCATGGCCGCTTCGTTCGAACGCTTTTCACGTTTGGTAAACGCGACTAGGACGTAGAACGTTAAGGCCATCAGCTCCAGGGCGATGTAGAGGGAAATCAGATCGTAGCCACACGACAGGAACATCATGCCGACAGTGGCAAACAGCACCAGAGCATAGAACTCGCCGTGTTGTTCGCCTTCGATATCCAGGTAACGAGTTGAGATAGCTACCGTAAGCGCACTGGCCAGGAGAAAGATGCCTCTGAAAAGAAAGGCAAAACCGTCGATGCGCACCATTCCGTAAAAACCGTCTAACGGCGCCGCATCACGACCATACCACTGCATTCCTAATGACAGAGCCGCGAGCGCGATGCTCACAAGCGCAAAGTAGGCAGTCACCTTGGTCTTGCGGTACGGCAGGATAACTTCCATGACCAAGACTACGCAGGCACAAACCGTCAGTATCAGTTCAGGCGCGATCAGCTGGAGGTCAACGAGGTTGAAGAGTGCTGTGGAGTTGGCTTGGAGTAGGAACATTGTCAGTGGTTAGTTGTGTAGTATTTGCAGTCTGTGCCAGGCACTCGCGACTTCTTCGTCGTCACTTGTCCGTTACTATCACAGCCTGTTGGGTCGCACCTGGACCAGGTGGCAAGCCCGGAATTGGGTATCTCGGTCGCACGTGTCTCACTACAGAGTTAACGGGCCTCTGAATGTAATCAAGAAACGCTTTTGGATACACGCCTATCCAGAGCGATAAAACCACGAGCGGCGTCATGTAAACCCATTCGCGAATATTCAGGTCGGTCAACTTTTCATTCTTTGGATTCTCGATGTTGCCGAAAAACATTCTTTGGTAGAGCCACAGCATGTAACCCGCATTAAGAATGATTCCCACGGCGCCTATCGCGGCCCACACGACGTTAGCCTCAAACGCACCCCTGAGGGCCAGAAACTCAGAGATAAAGACGCACAGAAGCGGCAGACCAATCGCCGTCATTGCCATCGCGAGAAACACGGCAGCGTATCCGGGCATAACATGCGAGAGCCCGCCAAACTCAGCGACATTTCGCGTGTGGCGACGCTCGTAGATGATTCCGACCAGGAGAAACAAAGCCGCCGAATAAATGCCGTGATTGATCATGTGCAACACGGCCCCGTTTAAGCCATTCGGGTTCAAGGCAAAAAGGCCGAGCATGACAATACCCATCGACGACACAGAAGAATAGGCTACGAGTTTCTTTACATCGCCATCCTTCTTCACTACGAAGTACATTGCCGCTAGAGCGCCATAAATGATGCTTACCAACGCCAGGAATACCATCACGCTCCGCACACCAAACGAACCGAAATACTTTTCATCAGCGGAGGCGCCGGGAAACATCGGAATGTTGAAGCGATAGAACCCGTATGTCCCCAGCTTGAGCAAAACACCCGCAAGGATCACCGAGCCGGCCGTGGGAGCTTCGACGTGCGCATCTGGAAGCCACGTATGAAATGGCCACATCGGCACCTTGATCGCAAATCCGAGCGCAAAGGCAAAGAACAGAAGCACCTGCATCGTGTCCATCGGCAAGACAGAACCCATGGCCTGCATGTACATGATATTGAAAGTACCTGCACCACTCGTCGCTGCGGTCACGGCATTTTGCAGCATCGCGGCCGCATCCTGGTTCCCCGCAATATTTTGCAGCGTGGCGGGAGCAATCCTGGCAGCGAGCGTCGGGTCCTGTGTTAAGAAATATATTTTCAACACGCCGAGCAGCATTACCACTGATCCCGCCAGCGTATAGAGGAAAAACTTGATTGCAGCATAAAGCCGGTTTTCACCGCCCCAGATTCCGATCAGAAAATACATGGGCACCAGTCCGACCTCGAAAAAGAGGTAGAACAGGAACATATCCATCGATCCGAAAACACCAATGACTGCGGTCTGTAGAAGCAGCAGCAGTACGTAATATTCTTTTTCGCGCTTTTGGATGTAGTTCCAGGACGATAGAGCGGCTATGAATCCGAGAATAGTCGTCAACGTGATCAGCAGCACCGATACTCCATCGACACCCATTTGATAGCGTGCACCGATAATGGGGATCCATTGGTGATCCTCGAGAAACTGCATCCCGCCGACCGCCCTGTCATATTTGAACAACCACAACGACGCGATAAAATCCAGAGCAAACCAGGCGGTCGCCACTTTCTTAATGAGGTTTGATTGTCCTTTTCGCATGACCGCGAGAATGACAACAGCACCCACTGCCGGCAGCCAGGTAATGATGGAGAGAATGTAATTGTTCATGTTGATTGGTGATCAGTAACCAGCGTTCGTTTGTCTTGCAATGACCAGCTGATTTTCTTGTTATCGACTGCCGCTGGACCACGAAGTATTAAAAATGAAGCCCGACAACACCGCGTATAGCCCTGACAATATCCGCTCCATAGAAGAGCATCACAGCCGCAACCAGACCAAGCACCATTACTAAGGCATAGTTCTGGGTAAGACCCGTTTGTGCTGCGCGCAGGAGTGGCGACATAAGCCGAATGATAAATGTGGCAATTGTATTGACCAGACCGTCGACGACATATTTGTCAGCGCCACCGGTTATCCGGCTGGTAAGACGGGTCAGCCAGGCCGAGCCATTAACACCGCCATCGATTACCTTCGAATCGAAGGCAAAGACGGCGCGAGCGGCATCCATCGTGCGACGAGTGATTGCCATCCCATAGAACTCGTCAACCCAGAACTTGTTATAGCTGGCCCGGTACAACGGACCGAGGCGTGTCGCCCATCTGTCGGGCAGACGGGGATCCTTCACATAGAAAAGATATCCCAATCCGATTCCAACGCCGGCTGCGACGAGTGCGATAAGAATAAAGACCCATTCGGCCACGGTGTGACTGCCGACGGCGTTCGTTACGGCATGGGCCAGGTTAAAGCCACTCTTCGTCGCAGCCGTCTCGGCCCCTGCGCTTTCGCTTGCTGCTGGCGGAGCGACAGGATGCTCTTGAGATTTAGCCTGCGCCTCCGCATTGCTCTCGCCGCCAAATTCGTGCGTTACGGGATTCCAAATAATCGGGTCTAAGAAATTGACAATATTCAGTCGCCCGCCAACGTGATGTCCACCCGTAAATGCGGTGCCAATGCCAAAGACTCCACCGATGGTTGCCAATACGGCGAGGACAGCGAGGGGAACCCACATTGAGGGCGGCGATTCATGCGGAATATGTACCGCATGTCCATGATCGTGGCCACTGGGCGAATGACTTGAAACACTTTCCCAAGTCGGTCCAACGTGCTCGCCTGGCTCGTGCCGCGGGCGATCGCCTGCCGATTCAGTTCTCGCATCATGTGGTTCAGCGCCTTTGTCGAACCCGTGCGCGTGCGCTTCATCCGCTTCGCCCCCAGCCGGCTTGTCAAGAAACTTCTCTTTGCCCCAAAAGGTCATGGCCATCAAGCGCGTCATGTAAAAGGCGGTGCAGACAGCCGCGATCGTCCCGACAAGCCAAACCAGCCAGCCCAACGGAATCTGAGTGGTCGACGCAGCCCTCCAAAGAATCTCATCTTTCGACCAGAAGCCGCTGAAAGGAATAATTCCGCAAATCGCCAGCCAGCCCGCCATGAAGGTGAGGTAGGTATAGGGCATGTATTTCTTCAGACCACCCATGCGGCGCATGTCCTGTTCGTGATGCATGCCATGAATTACGCTGCCGGCGCCGAGGAACATAAGAGCTTTGAAGAACGCATGGGTCATCACATGGAAAATGCCTATGGCGAATGCGCCGACCCCGCAAGCCATAAACATAAAACCAAGCTGCGACACGGTTGAGTAAGCAAGAACCTTCTTGATGTCGTTTTGAGTGATACCAATCGTGGCAGCAAATATCGCGGTTGCGGCTCCGACTAAAGCGACAACCAACATCATGGTTTGCGAGTGTTGGAAGATGACGTTTGTGCGGGTCACCATGTACAGGCCGGCCGTGACCATCGTGGCGGCATGAATCAAAGCGGAGACTGGGGTTGGACCAGCCATCGCATCCGGCAACCAGACGTGCAAGGGAAGTTGAGCCGACTTACCGCAAGCACCGATAAACAATCCCAGGGCAATCCACGACAGGATTCCCCAGTGTCCGAGAACTTCCATTGGATAACTCTTGGCCTGATCAAATACGTTGTTGTACTGGCTGGTGCCGAAGGTGGCAATGACACCAAAAATCGCGAGCGCAAATCCAAAATCGCCCACCCTGTTTGTAATAAAAGCCTTTCGTGAGGCATCTGCGGCTTCCTGACGGCTGAAGTAATAACCAATCAAAAGATAAGAACAGAGTCCGACCCCTTCCCACCCGACAAACATCATCAGGAAGTTCGAGCCCATCACCAAGACAAGCATCGAGAACATAAAGAGTCCCATGTAAGCGAAGAAGCGATAGAAACCCGGGTCGCCGTGCATGTAGCCAGTCGCGAAAACAAAGATGCAGAGACCAACCCCGGTCACCACCAGCATGAAAATGGAGGAAAGGGGGTCAAGCTGGTAGCTCCACTCAACATCCAACAAGGTGCCGGTATTTTCATTCTCACTAGTGGTGCCCAGAATTGCGACGGGCTTCGAACGCTCGCTTTCTGGTCTGGCTGCGCGAATCCTTTCAGCTTCCTCGATACTGTGTGCCAGACTTCGAGCTTCGGCGCCCTGAGTAATACGAACCGCTCCTCCCGGAATCCAGGTAAACTTAAAGGCGCCATCCTCACTCGTGACGTAAGGCTTCGGCCAAATTGCATGGCTGCTGAAAGCATACGAGTAGATGGCTGCAAGACTGATGATAAGAGCCAGTGCCACCGAACCCACGGCGATGCCACCAATCAGCCGCTCAGAAAAGCGAAACTTCCGTCCAAAGAGGCCATTAATGGCGGCGCCGAGAAGTGGTAGGATGGGAACTAACCAAATAAATCTGTGCATAAGTTTCAAGTTTCAAGTTTGAGGTTTCAGGTTCATCCACTTGAAACCTGAAACTTGGAACCTGAAACTCTTACCATTTCAAAAGATCAATCTCATCTACCCAAATTGTTTCTTTGTTGCGATAAAGCGCGATGACAATGCCGAGACCGATTGCCGCCTCAGCCGCAGCGACGACAATCACAAAGACTGCAAATATCTGTCCGGCCACGGCATTCACATTTCCCGTGTCCTGCAGATAACGAGAGAAAGCTATGAAATTGAGGTTCGCGGCATTCAGTATTAGCTCAATCGACATAAAGATGACGATAATATTTCGCCGGGTGAGCACGCCGGCAACACCAATAACGAACAGCAAAGCCCCAATCACCAGGAATTTTGAAAGGTCCGGGTGTTGCACTTTGTCCCAGGCCGTCGTTATCCGGCTGGCTGTTACCGTCTCTTGAAAAACAAAAGAGAATAGCGGAAACGTAAGCGCTAAGATTTGATCGCTAATCATTGCTTATGTAACACAAGCTGTTAGCTTGTGTGGGTTGGCCCTACTCAACCTACGACGCAAGCTAACAGCTTGCGTTACTACTGGACGAAAGCTAACAGCCCAAGTTGGAACCTCTAGGCGATCTCACCGGGATCCTTGACGAGTGCTTCCTGCAAAAACTCTGGCGCAACATCGTCTACGGACGCCTCCTGTTTGAGCGTTCGCGCCAACATTACAGAGCCGATAATGGCTACCAGCAAAAGAACGCTCGCAATCTCAAAGGGCAGCGAAGCGTAACGATAGAGACTAAGACCGACCCGTTCCGTTTCTGATGTTATTCGTGATGTGCCTGTGGCTGCCACAGGTAACCTTTGATCCTGGACCTTACGCTGCTCGCCGGCGAGCGCCAGTTTGTCTGCATCGCGTAGATGCAGCGCTTCAACGCCGCTGCTGATTCCCCACAAAAGTCCGATGGCGAGCAAAAAGCAGAAGAGCAGGCTAACGCCAACCTGACGTGCGCTGTTAAAGATCTCGTCGCGTCCGCGTTCTTCCGCGCCCACGTTGACAAGCATGATGACGAAAAGAAATAACACCATCACTCCGCCGACGTAGACCAATATCTGCACGCCCGCGATGAACTCGGCGCGAAGGAGGATAAACAGTGCTGCCACTGATACGAGGGAAGAAATCAGGAAGAGGGCGCTGTGAACGGCATTGCGCGCCATCACGGTCAACAACCCCGCCAGGATGGCTGCGAGTGCGAAGATCCAGAAAAAGACTGCTTCCCAACCAGAAAGGATCATGGCAATCGGCAATGACTTAGCTTGAGTATTTCACGGTTTCGCGGCCCTGCTCGAGCATCTCGCGATTCCAAACGAATCCCGCGCGCGTATAGGTGGCCAACTCGAAGTCCTGGGTTAGTTCAAGGCAGGATGTCGGGCAAGCCTCCTGGCAGAGAGCGCAAAACATGCAACGCGAAGTATCGAAGATAAACTCATCCAGCACCTTCTTCTTGCGAGGTTTGCCGGCTACGATGATTTCTACATCCATCGCGATCACGTCTATGCAGTCTTCGGGACAGGCAATCGCGCAAAGGTTGCATGCAATGCACAGCGTATCGTGAGTTTCGGGATCCATATTCAAGCGAGGCGCGCCATGAAATCGCGGCGCGACATCGGGCCGAACTTTCGGATATTGCTCAGTGTAGATCCCCTTGCCGCCGACGGAATCTTTATCTGCTACAGCGCCGATATTGTATTTAAGTGTCAGGCCCATGCCCTTCAGCAGGTCGACCATGAAGAAGCGCTTGAGCTTCTGTTTGAACGTTGGCTTTGCGATTTTTACCAGCGACATAAGTTATTTCCAATTGCCGATTAGACTTATCGAATGTTGCGTTTGACTCTAACTGCCGGATCTTTAGTCCTAGATTCAACTTGACTTCAAGTATTTCGATCCAGTCTCTTGATTCAAGTATAACGTCCTGTAATCAAGATGGCGCAACGAAGATGGTTGCTATCCTTCGTTAGCAACGACCACCGGAACCGCCGGACTGCCCTGCGGGACATTCACAAGCCGGATATCTCGCCGTTGACTCTTCAGATTAAAGTCACGCGACCTCCAATTGATCCGTGACAGCAAAAGACCGGTGATGAGCAAGCCGATTATCCCAAAAACAATCATCACTGCTTTCCCGGTCGCCGTCAGATTCAACCCGTGCGAAATCGAATCAATTGTTTTGATGCCCTTCCACCCGTTGAGCGCCTGTAGTAAGAATATTGCGATGCTCGTCAAAGCGATATTGACCAGGGCCGAAGGCGTTAACCACTTCCAGCCTATATCCATCAATTGATCATAACGAAATCGGGGTAGCGTCCAGCGCAACCAAAAATAAACATAAAGAATGATGGAAGCCTTAATCAGAAACACCAGCACGCTAACAATCACGTACAGATTATGAAAGCCCTTTGCTTCCGTTAACCGGTAGACAAACGGGAAATACCAGCCCCCAAGGTAAAGAGTCGTCACGACTGCAGTAACTACCACCATCGCAGCATATTCAGCCATGAAAAAGAGTGACCAACGGAACCCTGAATACTCCGTATGGAAACCCGCAACCAATTCTGACTCCGCTTCGGGCAAATCAAACGGCGCCCGGTTGTTCTCGGCGATACCACTTATAAGAAATATCAGAAACCCGACCGGCTGATAGACAATGTACCAAATCGAGTCCTGTGCCTGTGCCGTGACGATCCCGGAAAGGGATAGCGTACGAGCGAACATCAGTGCACCTACCAGTGACAAACCCATCGACACTTCGTACGAAACCATTTGGGCGCTCGAACGCAACGCTCCAAGCAGGGAATATTTGGAGTTTGATGACCAACCGGCGAGGATCAAGGCCAGGACACCTACGCTCGAAACTGACAGGACAAACAATACGCCGATGTTTATGTCCGTAATTACCGCCCAGTCGGGCCCAAACGGTATCACCGAAAAGACAATGAAAGCTGCGGCCACCGCGATATAAGGAGCAAGGAAAAAAATCCACCTATCAGCCTTTTCCGGAATGAAATCTTCCTTTGTCAGGAGCTTCAATCCGTCTGCAATTGGCTGTAGCAGTCCCCATGGACCAACGCGCATTGGACCAAGTCGCGCCTGGATGAAAGCAGAGATCTTTCTTTCGAGGTAAGTGGCATAAGCAACCCACAAGGCGACCAGAGTCACTACGAGCCCAATCTGAATGAAAGGCCAAATGACAAAGTTGATCGTTTCAGCGCTGAAAAATCGAAGCAGCAACTGATCGACAAAGTTTATTGGCGCGAACAAAAGCACCTTAGAATAGATAATACTCATCGATCAATCTCACCAAGCACAATATCGAGCGTACCAATGATCGCGACGACGTCGGCTACAAGATGCCCAATCGACATCTGTCTTAAAGCTTGCAAGTTGATCAGTGAAGGCGGCCGCACTCGCACTCGCCATGGTTGCGCACTTCCGTCTGAAACCAAATAACATCCGATTTCACCCTTGGGACCCTCAATAGAGTGATAGTAGTCACCGACAGGCGGCTTGACTATCTTCGGCAGCTTGGCGGCGACGGGTCCGTCAGGTAGTTTCTCCAGTGCCTGATCGATAATTCGACGTGACTGCCGCATCTCTTCAAGTCGCACAAGGTAGCGATCATAGGTATCGCCGTTCTCTCCTAATGGGATGTCGAAATCCATGTCTGCGTAAGCCGCATAAGGGCGTGACTTGCGAATGTCCCAGGCGACGCCTGAACCACGAAGCGCCGGACCGGAAAGCCCAATCGCTACTGCGTCTTCGGCGGAAATGATACCGACACCCACCGTGCGACTCAGCCAAATGCGATTCTCCGACAGGACTGTTTCGTACTCATCAAGTCGTTTGGGAAAGTTGTTGATGAAACGCCGCACGTCGGACTCAAAACCGTCATAAGCATCGTTGGGCAAGCCGCCGATGCGCCAGGCATGACAAGTAAGACGCGCGCCAAACTGACGCTCAAAAATCTTCAGAATTTCTTCGCGTTCCCGCAGCGCCCAAAGCAGCACAGTGACGGCGCCGATGTCCAGCGCATGAGTTGCCAGCCAAAGAAGATGCGAGGCAATCCGGTTAAGTTCGGTCAGGATTGTCCGTAAGTAATGCGCTCGCGGCGGCACCGTCAACGCCATCATCTGTTCGACAGTTTCTACCCAGACCAGCCCGTTTGAGACCGCGGCGATGTAGTCAAGACGATCCCAGTAAGGCGCGATCATCGTGTACATGCGGTTCTCGGCAATCTTTTCCATGCCGCGATGCAAATAGCCGATGTCACAGTCAAGATCGATGACAGTTTCACCATCGAGCTTCAAGATAACCCTCAGCACACCGTGTGTGGAGGGATGCTGCGGCCCCATGTTGAGAACCATCTCGGGGCTGTCGAGCAGCGTTTCTCTGGTTGTAGCGATTTCTACCTGATGCATCGTTGTTGTGGCACAGACTTTAGTCTGTGATCGTGCGCTTCACTCAACATACTGCTTCATTTCAGCTGTGCGATTCGTTTTGACTCCCAAAGCTTCGTCTGGCCCAAACTCATAATCTGCCAAGACATTCACAGACTAAAGTCTGTGCCGCTCAGTTGCCTGGTTTGAAGCAACCCGTAACGCTCCAGGGTTCAATGATCAACCCTATCTCCTCAACTTCGCCCTTGGCTCGTTTTTCCACCAGACCAAGGAGAATGGCGTTGGCCGCGCTCGCTTTGTTCCAAACGTTTCTGGGTGAGGCCGTCTCAGTTAACACAAAACCTGCCCCTCTTGCCGCTGCCGGCGTATCAAAAATTTTCGCGGCATGATGAGTCGCAATTTCTTTTGGAGTCATGACATTTCCGATTGCCGATTGCCAATTGCTTTTTAGATGCAGCGTACGCTTACGCAAGACGCCAATTGGCAATCGGCAATTGGAAATCGGCAATCACTTATCTTTCGGCATCACTTCCTTGCCGCCGCGAAAGATATCGCGCATGACGCGCTCCTGAGGCACCGAAAGTAATTCCAAACCGTAGGCGCGTCGCTGCTCGAGTTGTTCTCGCTGCACGTCAGTCATCTCCGGCAGATGCTTCTGCGTCCACTCATTCTCTACAAACTCGAGCGAAACATCTTTCCGAAGGGGATGGCCTTGCCAATCCGGTGGCAGCAACAAACGTCGCAGGTCGGGGTGGTTATGAAAAACTACTCCAAAAAGATCGAAAACCTCACGCTCCATCCAATTCGCCGCGGGCCACAGCCCAGTCACACTATCAACTCCTTGCTCAGCATTAGTGGCCACCTTCAAGCGCACACGCTTGTTCCCAGGAATAGAGTAAAGGTTATAAACGATCTCAAAAGGTGCGTCTTTCTGATCGGGAAAGTGAACGCAGGTTACATCTGAGAGGTAGTTGAACGGAGTTTCGTCATCCAATCTTAGCGCGTCACAGACATCAACAATTCGAGAGCGTTCGACCCGCAACGAAAGTTGTCCGATGAATTCAAGCGCTTCGAGCACTACGCCATTGAATCTGGCTCGAAGTTTTTGCGCTAGCGGATGAGCGGATGCATCGGTTGGTTTTGGGACCTCTTCCTTCTTCTTTACCGGGGGTTTTGGAGCGCCAGGCGAAGGTGGTGTGGCGCCCAACGACTCTTTTACAGCGGCTACACGACCTTTAGCCTGCTCGACCATGGCTGCTTTTTCGGAATCAGCGCCCGCCAAAACACCTGCGGGAGGAATGGTCGATGAGGGCGGAGTTCCTGACGATTCGGTTTCCTCCGCTCCAGACTCGGTAGTTTTAGATTGTTCCGGTGGCTTCGTGTCTTCGGACATAGGCGCCATACGGCTCGATACTCACACTCGTCTGAATCGGCGATCCGGTTTTGCCCTGTTCGCGCAACTAATGCGCTCGAGTGTTAAAGCAATTACAGAAGGAAGCGAAATCGATTTAAGCATGCGATTTATCTACTGTCAACCAGGTTATCCTTAGAAGTTTTCGGGCTAAACTTGAGCCAATTCAGCAGTTAACTTGACGATGTGAAGCACGCGCCACTATCATAGGTTGTTTGAAAACAGCGGCAGATAGCCGCCTATCAAGTAGACAAAGAGAAAGAAGATGAAACCAGGAATTCACCCCGAATATACCGAAATTACAGTGACTTGCGCTTGCGGTGAGTCTTTTAAAACACGATCGACTAAGAAAACCGACATTCACGTGGAAATCTGCTCCGCCTGTCATCCGTTCTTCACAGGAAAGCAGAAACTGGTCGACACCGCTGGACGAGTCGATCGCTTCAACAAGCGCTATGGCAAAAAGCCCGCGACAGAGAGTTCTGTAGCCACGAAATGAGTGGACATGGATCGACGCGTGTTGCTGAACAGACACTAGCTAGACTTTAGAACCAAAACGCCGGCAGCCCGGCGGTCGTTATTTGTGCGCTCTACGCGCGCCCGACTACCGCCAATGCCGGCGTAAGTGTTTGTAAACCGGGGTGGATGAGGCTAAGGAAAGCTGCTGATGAGTTGACCGGCACGAAGTACCCAGGAAAGACTGAAGGGACTAATCGTTGAGTACAAATGAACGAGACCTAATCGTCGGCGGACAGGCCGTGATTGAAGGCGTGATGATGCGCACGCCCAATGCCTACGCCATCGCCGTGCGCAAAGCAGACGGTACTATCGTTAACACTTCGGCCAGGCTGCCCAAGTGGAGCGATAAGTATCCTCTCTTGAAACTGCCCGTGCTTCGAGGGGGAGCAGTTTTGATTCAATCAATGGGCTTGGGTATCAAAGCGTTGAACTACTCGGCCAACGAAGCCTTTGCGGAAGCCGAGAAAGCGGAATCGCAGGAAGTCGAGATGGTCCTGTCTCCGGCCGTGATTGAGGGCGAAGGCGACTTTGCCGGACTGACGGGAGCTGTGCCGGGATTGTTTCCCATTCCGACTCAAAAGCGCCCTAAGGATGAATTGAAAAAAGGCACCACAGTAGCGGCAGCAGGCTCGATAGTTTTCGCCCTGATCTTTAACGTTCTCCTTTTCGTTGCCGCCCCACTGTTGTTAACCAACGCGCTTTTCATTGCGAGTGGATGGGCGACGCCCGCGGGCGCCACGAGTGCAGTAGTTCCCGCTATCGAACCGCACTTAGGCCCTTTGCCTGAGGTTGGTGTTCCTGCAAATGAACCGTGGTACAGCCGAACGTGGGAAGCAGTGAGGCCATACTTACATCCCGTGCGTCCTTCAGTTGCTTTCAATTTGGTCGACGGCCTGATTCGCATGTCGTTATTCTTGATAATGATCTTCAGCTTTTCGCTGCTAAAAGATATCAGGCGAGTTTTCGAGTATCACGGTGCGGAACATAAGACGGTGTTCACCTGGGAGGCCGGCCTGCCGTTGACTGTGGAGAACGCACGGCCGCAACCCCGCCAACATCCCCGCTGCGGCACGAGCTTTTTGATGGTCGTCATGCTGGTGGCAATCCTGCTGTTCTCAGTAATAAAGTTTGATTCGCTGCTGTTGAACTTCCTGATCCGTATTGCCTTGATTCCGCTCGTGGCCGGACTCTCGTACGAGATAATTCGGACTTCTGCGAAGAGAGAAGGTAGCCGGATTTTTAAGTTAATCACGCTGCCCGGGGTCTGGCTGCAAAACATAACGACGCAGGAACCGGATGATCAGCAACTCGAAGTCGCAATTGAGGCGTTGAAGGAATCGCTCAAGCTCGAACCGCAAAACGATGAACTTGCTCTGGTGCCGTTATCATAAGTGAAAGTGAGAGGTTAGCCTTTTAGACTGCCCGGTTAAGCCATAGCCTCGAGAAATA
>WNFY01004217.1_pt1 | contig 32427 bp, 29 predicted proteins | sample 5400091 | NCBI WGS metagenome assembly WNFY01 (sample SAMN13153364, study PRJNA577476) | soil metagenome | isolation source: 60 cm soil or saprolite under grassland replicate 1 | place: USA:California | collected 2016-06-15 | reverse complement strand
TCAATATTGACTTTTGCGCTGAAATTGTGCCCGCTACAACAGCGCGGCTGGTCGCGAATCTTCCTTACAACATCTCCACCGCAATTTTGCAGCGTTTGATTGCCCAACGCAGCTGTCTCACTGAAATGATAGTGATGCTGCAGCGGGAGGTCGTAGAACGAATACTCGCGCGAGCGGGTTCGAGTGAACGTGGCTTTTTATCTGTATGGGTTGAGGTTTACTGTGAGACTGAGAAGTTATTTGATGTCGCGCCGGGTTCGTTCCGCCCACCGCCGAAAGTTTGGAGCAGCGTCATCCGGCTGACTCCGAGACCAAAAATCGCAATCGAAGTCAAAGACGAACACCTGCTACGACAACTCGTCAGCGCAGGCTTTGCGCAAAAGAGAAAGACTATCTTAAACAACCTGCGGCAGGCTCCCGGACAACTACAAGAGGTTGTAAAACAGAACGGGGGAGCGAGTATCATTTTGTGCAAAGCTCAAGTAGAGGTACAACGCCGCGCAGAAACGCTAACCATCAATGAGTGGGGAAGAATCGTTCAGGCGATGGAATAAGAGTACCGTCGACTCGGGGGGCCTTACCGTTCTGCAATCACAACTTTAATCCCGTTTTTTGGTCTCAGCGACATAGCCGGCCATAACTCTACTGTCTGGTCCTGGGCCAGTGATAGCGTCAGACGCCGGCCGATTGTAGCCAGCACCAGAACGATCTCCATCATCGCAAAATAGTTGCCGATGCATTGGCGCGGACCGCCGCCAAAAGGGAAGTAAGCATATTTTGGCAGTTGTTCACTGAACTCGACGGTCCAGCGATCCGGTTCAAATTCTTCAGGCCTGTCGAAGTAACGTTCGTCGCGATGCGTGGCCCATTGAAAGGCAAAAATTTGAGTGCCACGAGGAACTCGAAAGCCTCCGATCTCGCATTCCTCAATTGCTTCGCGGCCCACTGCATAGGCCGGGGGATAAAGCCTCATCGACTCCTTAGCAATCATCTCCGTGTATTTCAGTCTCGGCAGGTCGGAAACCTCCGGCCGTCTTCCATTCAACACTTCATCGAGTTCGGCGTGAAATTTCTTTTCAACTTCAGGGTGAGTCGCCAGAAGATACCAACTCCACGACAATACCAGCGCGGTCGTCTCATGGCCGGCGAGAAACAAGGTCATCACCTCGTCGCGCAATTGCGCGTCAGTCATCTGGCTGCCGTCGTCGTCGTGTGCCTGGAGGAGCATTGAGAGTAGGTCCCCCTGATCGTAGCCATTGGCGCGTCGTTCAGCGATTATGCGGTAAACGATCTCGTCTATTTCACTTACTGCTTTGTGAAACCGCCTGTGTTCCGGGGTGGGCAGCCGATTGTCGAGAATCCATTTTAATGTCGCCTGGGAAGCAAACGGCTTCACCAGGCCTGAAAGTATGCGTCCGACGTTGTCAGCATCACCGGATATATCGGCATCGAACAAAGTCTTCACGACGATCTCGAGCGTCAGCCGCATCATGTCGCGATGAACATCGCGCATCTCACCTACTTGCCAGTTGCTAAGAGAGCGTTCGGCGTAGTCCACCATGACGTCGCCGTAGCCACTAATTCTTTGGCGATGAAAGGCGGGTTGCGCCAGACGCCTCTGCCGTCGCCAAAAATCGCCCTCGCTGGTTACCAAACCATTGCCGACGAGGCGGTGAAAAAAATTCGACCGCAGCGACATCGACTTGCGGAAGTTTCGCGCATTGGTGGAAAGCAGATTCTCGATATCCCCGGGGTTATAGATGAAGTAGGAGGTAACGTAAAGAAACCTGGCTCTAACAACATCGCCGTATTGGCGACAACTCAAAATGAACGATAATGAGTCTCTATTGAATTCAGGCATCACTCCCAGAATGGGATGTCCCTTTGGGCCGGGTGGGAGCGGTTTTAGCGTTGGAGTTGCGCTGTTCATCTGTGAGTTGTGAGTTATCAATTTCAAATCTCAAACGCTCTGACGCGGTCTCGTCAGGGAGTCCCTCCTGCTAGCCAGCGCAAACCGGAAGCCGAGAGACTAGTGCGGCGCACCTCCCGGAACCCACGTTGGCCGGAAAGATGAATCTGCAAGCCATCGTATCGGCGCTATCAACGACCTAATAGAATGCGTCATAAACGGAAAATTAATCTTCGCAATCTCATCGCTCGGGCGATGGTAGTCGGTGTGCAGCCCGAAACTCGAAATAGTGTGTGCGACAACTCCCCGCAACGCCATTGTATAGTTGTCTGAGCGCTGAAAGAAGTTCTGCTCCGGGTGTGGGTCGGCAACGAGTTGTGCTCCCTGACGCGTCAGTTCCGGACCGAGAGTCGAACGATCATAACCGGTCAGCCACAGCGTGTTTGCCGGCACCTTGGAGTCTGGGCGCCCAATCATTTCAAAAGTGACGTCCGCTACGACGTGCGCCAGAGGAACGGGCGAATGAGCGACAAAGTATCTCGCACCATGTCCACCTCTCTCCTCGCTGCCGAAACAGACAAAATAAACAGTTCGTCGTGGCCGTTGACCCGACGCGAGTGCACGCGCGAGCTCTAACACGGCGACACAGCCCGAGGCGTCATCGTCGGCTCCATTGAAGATCGAGTCTCCGTTGACAGCTTCGCCGACTCCGAGGTGATCCAGATGTGCGCTGAGAACAATTGCATCCTTTGCGGCAGTTGGATCAGACCCTCGTAAAACACTGACAGCATTCCACGTGGCCCCGGCCTCGGCAGACTGTGTAGCTCCTCCAAACTCGACTTTGGTCCCAGCGGGCATCGCGACCAGTTGATCGAAAGCATCTTTGCGTAAGACGATTGCGGCCAATGGATTATCGGTGGAATCTCCCGCAATTCGCACTGGCAGAACAGGCAGCTTTACGTCGCCCGCTTCGCGCACCTTTCGGTTCGCCTCAGATTCAACCATTACGACGATGGCGGCCTGGGCCATGCGGGCCTTGCGAATGAGCTCTTGTCTCTGTTGCGACTCAGCACCTTCGGGCAATCTGATGACTACCACGGCGCCTTTCATCGGCAGGCCATCGGCATCCATTACCTGCAGCTCGCCGGAGACGTGAGGCACCCTCATGAATGAAACGAGCAGGTCGCGGCCAAATTGCCACTTGTGGACGTCGGTTCGCAAGGTTGCACTCAACACGGGGGCCTCTGTGAACTTGAGAGTTTCAAGCGCTACTCGCTGTGTAAATCCCTTTTTCCCGGAGGTATCGGCATCCCCAGCGGGTTCCAGACCGAACTGCAGGAATTGCGATGCGATGTATTCGGCGGCGATTCGTTCATAACCGGTCGCGCTTCCACGGCCTTGCATTGCGTCACTCGCAAGAAAGCCAAGTTCTGCACGTACGTTCCTTTCCAGGATTGCAGGTTTGGTCTGATGGCGCGTGCGCGTTCGCGCCGCCTGAGCAAACGTCGCATTTAGATTTGCGGTCAGTAATATTGAAAAGGTGACAGCCCGCGCAAGACGCGAAAACGGTAGATTCATTCCGACTCCTTAACCAGCACGATGTTATTGTCCTCCTGGGAGTGGGGCACCACGAGCACCGGGCCCGGCTGTCGCGCCTGGGCCCCGCATTGTCGCCACTTTTGGTTGAGAGACATTTAACCTTGGGAAGCTGCGACAAGAGGCGCAACACTTTCAAGGAGAGGCCTTCGGGATGGTGTCCTCGTTTTCACACTTCTCCGTTCACCCAATCTGCACCGTTAGCATGGAGATCGAGCCGCCGTCAAATCCTTCAACTGGAAAACTCACCCGTTCGCCTGGTCGTCGCAAGGCAATCACATAAAGCAATGGAAGATAGTGATCAGGTGTGGGAGCGGACAGCAATGCATCAGGTCCCAAGGCTTCGTAGTCGATGAGCGGCGTGTCGTCGCTTTTTAACAGCAAGTCACGCACGAGCTTTTCAAAACGAACCGCCCAGTCAAAGGGTTCCACCTCGTGCCGGCCCCAGGCGTATGTGTGGAGGTTATGCACGAGATTGCCGCTTCCGATGACCAGTACACCTTCATCTCGCAGCGTTCCGAGTTGTTTGCCAATTTGATAGTGGAATTCTGGCGGCTGTGTTTCGTCGATGCTCAGCTGCACCACAGGCACGTCTGCATTGGGAAACACATGATGGAGCACTGACCATGTTCCATGATCGAGCCCCCAGCGATGATCAAGGCCTACGGAGACTGGCGCCAACAGATGCTTAACGCGCTGCGCCAGATCGGGCTCACCGGGAGCCGGATACTTCATTTCATACAACTCTCGCGGAAATCCTCCGAAATCATGAATCGTGGGCGGCGTTGGCATTGCGGTGACCGCGGTACCTGGCAGATACCAATGAGCGGAAACAGCCAACACTGCTTTCGGGCGCGCGGTTTTCTCACCGAGCGCCGCCCACGCACGTGTGTAATCATTCCGCAGCAATGCGTTCATTGGGTTGCCGTGTCCAAAGAAGATTGCAGGCATTGGTGCCGTCATCTAAAACACGCTCCTCGCTCCGATGGTCTACGAGTGTAGGAGACTGTTGCCGTAGACTACTGAACGTTTTAGCCGTCAGTCCAGACTGCCGGATGTAGTATCCCAACTTCCACTCTCTCTGCGTTAACTCAGTGTGCTCGACAACTCTCCAGTAAGTCTGTTTCTTGCCGACATTAACCGCGAGAAGCAGAAAACGGTTACGCGGAGAAAACCTTCAGATTAGTCACGGCTCATGGAGCTTGCCGCTCGAAAGATTGCTGCCGCCAACAGGAGAGTTCCCCAGGCAATACACCCAAGCGCGTTAAAAATATCGCCGAGAAGTTGACCGCAGATACCATCTGTAGTCAATGAGGCAAGCGCGAACGAGGCGATGACCAGACCGCGAAACCATCTGTCGGCCAATCGGAGGGAATGCCAAACGTAAACGATGTAAACGTAGGGTGGTAGCAAAAACACGAAGTAATGCTGTTGCGCGGTAGGCGCGAAGATCGGAATGAGTGCAAAGGTCAGTGCGACACCGCCCCACCGCGAGACAATTTCCATAGAGTTTCTAAATCGCCATCGATAGAGGACGATCGCACCGAGTACTGCCAAACTGAGCAGGCGCTGCGCGATACGTATGCTGCTCGCCTGCGCTTGAAAGATCATGAAGTAGTACTCTTGTCCGTTGTACTTGAAAGCCGGAACCTGGCTAAAGAACCGGTACAGTTGAGCATGCAAAGAGACATTCGCTGAAAAGTTCAGCGGAATGCGGCTTAAATCCGAATAAGGAAAAACGATTTGAAACCATGACTTCAGGTAAGACCAGTTTTTATCGAAACCCAGGAGCGAAGCAGGCAGTAGCAGACTGACTATTAACCCCAACATCATACCCGCCAGCACGCGCATGTTTCTTTCAATGAGGAACCAAAGAGCAAAAGGAGCCGTGACAAGCTTAATGGCAATTGAGGCGCCGGCCACTCCCCCGCCAGCATAGGAATTTGCTCCACCGGATCTAATGAGACGTAACCCGAGAATCATTATTGCCATCACCATGATGTTAGCTTGTCCATAATCCAGGTGGTAAAGAAGAAATCTCGTTGTGAGCAGGACTGGTACTAATCCGACAATCCACCGCGATTCGACTCGCAATGCCTGAAACGCTGTGCCGGTGATGACTGCATAGAAAGCCTGGATGGACCAGTAGATTAGAAAGACATTCAGAAGACACCAGATAACGGCCCCCACGGTTATCGGTAAGAATGTGAAAGGAATGAATAGAAGCGCAAAAAGAGGGGTGTAGAGGTAATAGGCCCCTCCCTGATTGATTGGTCGACTCGTTGTTGTGTAGATGTCCTGGTCCGCAATCAGCTCATGAGCTGCAAATCTATAAGTCTCAAAATCTCCTTTTGACAGTGGGCTCTTGAGCAGTTTCCAGGTCGAATGGGCGATAAGAAAAGCGACTACGATCAGCAGAACCAGACGATATTTGCCTGAATGCCTTTCAAAGTGTGATGGCAACAATTCTCTCCGGGGTATGCGGGAAAGCGGTGAACGTGACTAGTGACGTATCACTGGGATCGTGGGCGTCCCGCCCGTCAGGAGCACCGCAGGTGCGATGATCCACTTCAGACCTTTCGCTTGGCGCTGGGCGCTCACGGCGGGACGCCTGCTACGGTCCCAGTGAAGACTTTGGGTGGTGAAGCGGAAATTACTCTTTAAGAGTTTCCCCTCAGCTATTTTTTCACAACCTGGGCGGCGGGGGTTTGTGCGATGTTCCCCAGGCTTGCGCGCCCTGGACCTTCAGCCGACGCTTGTAGATCTTGTCGCCGCAGGTAGCGAAAAGGGTGTCGAAGCGTTCGCCTCCGAAAGACAAGTTCGAGAGTCTGCCGTTAGGAGTGGGAATAATACATTGCACCCTTCCCGCCTGGTCACATACCTGAATGCCCATTGCTGTAGCAACATAAAGCCTGCCGTCGTTGTCAACGCGTATGCCGTCAGCATTGCTTTGGTCGGAAGTGTCCGGCACCTGCAACCAGTAGAAACGCTGCTTAGACTGGAGCGATCCGTCTGACAGAATGAAATAGCTGTAAACCCAATGAGAGCGATAGTCGTCTACGTATAGCAGCGTTTGATCTGGGCTAAGAGTGATGCCGTTTGCGTATTTCAGGCCAGTGTCGACAACAATCTTCTCGCCGTTTGGTTTGATCAACCATACCTTGCTTGCGTCGTTGGAGTTCCCCGCAGGTGGATTGGTGACGTAGACGTTGCCGTTGTGAGCCACAACGATGTCGTTTCCGATGAAACCATCCGCAATCACCGTTGCCTTTCCGTCACGTTCATAAGCAATGACCTTCTGGTCGCCAGTGGCTACAGCGTATAGCCTGCCGTCCGGGCCAAATGCCTGGCCACTGCCCTTCTTTGAATCAGCGATGAACTCGCTCACTTTATTATCGAGTCCGATCTTGTAGGTCTTGCTACTTGTCACGTCGTTAAAGAACACTTCCCCCTTGGCGTTTGTGGCGGGACCCTCTGTGAACTTGTAGCCTTCGGAAACGAGTTGCCAGCTTTCGTTCGGGATGAGGATATCGTTAAGTGTGTCGTTTCCGATATGTCCTGTGCCGACTCGCTTAGGCCAGTCTTTCCAAAGCCAGCGCATTGCATCTGGAAGGACTGCCGTAGCTTGTTTGCCGGTATGCCCGCCATCGCCCCAAACGTGTTGCACTTCGTAACCCGCAAACGTCAGCGCGCGTTCCATCGTTTGGTTGGCCATCCACCAGTCGCCGCCATATTTGTTGTTGTCGTTTGAACCATCCTGCATAAAGATCCTGATCGGCTTTGGCTCATATTTTCGTATCAGGCTCGGATAGCGCATACCGCCACGCAGATCAACATAAGTACCGATCGCACTGAAGACCCGCGTGAATGCGTCTGGCCTTTCCCAGGCCGCTGTAAACGCGGCGATGGCGCCGCTCGACGAGCCACCGATGGCGCGATCGTTTCCATCGTGGGAAAGCCGGATGGGCCTACCGTCGCCGGCCTTCTTAGACTCGACCTCCGGCAATAGCTCGTCCAGCAGGAAGCGCACGTAGTTGTCTCCTAAACCATCGTATTCATAGCTGCGATTGAAGCGATCCAGAGAAGCATTTGCATCCGCGGCCTTCACAACTCCGGGCATTACAAACACCCCGATCACGATCGGTATCTCTTTCTTTTGAATCAGATTGTCGAAAACGGTCGTCGTTTCAAAGCGAAGTCCGTCTTGCCCTACATAAACGCAGGCCGGCTTGTCGGGCTTATATTGCGCCGGCACATAGATCCAGTAGTCGCGCACGGTGTCTGGAAAGATTCTCGACTTATCAAAATTGAGCTTGAGAACCTCGCCTTTGGGCACCCCGGCCTGCGCCTTAGAGTCAGGTCCGGCGACGTAGTTGTCGGTAGTTTGGGCGGAAACAGGAACCAGGACAAAAAACAAAACAACGACCAGGAGGAATCCGTATAGAGGTTTCATAAGAGTTCATTTACTCCAACAGAAGTGCTTTGAAGCTACTTTTGATAAGTGATGATGATGGTCAGGTCGCCCAGACCAGACTGCATCAAACCGTGGGAACTGCCGGTTCGAGTGAGGATGGCGTCACCTGCATTGACCGCAAACTCCTTTCCGTTGATTGTCATCTTTCCCGAGCCACCGCTGATGTAATAGACCTCATCTGTTTCTTGCAAGTGATAACCAATGGAAGCGCCTTTATGCAGGACGCGTTTGCGAAAAGAGAACTTCAGGTTTGGCACCTTGTCGAAGAATATGTAGCCAGTTGATTGGCCCAGCCCTTGATGTGGGCCGGGTTCGTTTTTCGCCACGTCCGCATCACGTTCGACGACATAGCCAGCATCAACTGCGACGGGTTTTGTTGACGCAGTAGCCGATCCCTGACGCTGTATTGCGACGAGCGTTATCGCGCAAAAAAGTGTGATTAAGAACACGAGCTTGGTGTGCGTTTTGTACATGCATGTCTCCGATCTGCCTGAACGAGTTGACTTGTAGTTAGAATCAGGTTGTTTACGCTTCACAGCTTAACGTCGACGCGTTTACCCGTACGAGCCGCCTCGTAGACTGCCGCGATGATGGCCATGTCGCGGCGACCCAGTTCACCACCCACCTGAGTCTTCCGACCCGTAAGAATGCAGTCGGCAAAATCGTCCATTTGTGCGGCTTGCTGATTGATGGCCGCGTAGGTTAGCGGTCCGCGGCTCGTCTCACAAACAATACCGCGATAAGTAAACGCGTGCTCCTTGAAATCCATCCATCCTTTCGCGCCTTCTATTCGAAACTTGTCCGCGGAATGATTAAAGCTCGTTACAGCTTGGCATTTCGCACCATTGGGGAAATCCATGGTCCAGCGGATCGTCTCTTCAACTTCATTGAAGAGCTCCGGTTTTGTCTTTGGTTCTTCGACCGCCGTGACTGAGACAGGGGCTGCGCCATTGGCTGCCATGCAGGCCCCGTGAACAATGTAGATGCCAAGATCCATCATTGGTCCGCCGCCTCCCAACTTCTTATCGATACGCCAGGCCCGTTGACCAAAAACAAAGCCACGGTCTCCCGTCATTTTCATAAAGGGTCCAAAGTCCTGTTCTTTCGCGAGCCGCATCATCTCTTTGTGATAGAGATCGTAATGCAGCCTGTATCCAACCGCTAGTTGCACTCTTGCGGCTTTGCACGCGGCGATCATCCGGTCGCAATCAACCACTGATGTAGCCATTGGCTTTTCACTGATCACGTGCTTGCCTGCTTTAGCTGCGCGGATGACAAACTCGGGATGTAGTGCCGGTGGGGTTACGACATATACGATATCAATTTCAGGATTGTCCGCAATCTTCTCGAGATTTTGGTAGTTGTACACATTTTGTTGTTTCAGGCCATAGTCGTTTGTCCATTTCTCAACCTTTTCCGGAGAGCCCGTAACAATCCCAGCCAGGTAACACCGCTTTGTCGCTCGGAGGGCAGGTCCGAGCTGGTTTGTTGAGTATTTGCCGAGTCCAAGAAGCACCACACCGAGTTTGCGGTTTTTGTTTTGGCTCAGAACCTCGGCAAGACAACCAAGACGACTTCCCGTTACCAGCCCTGCGGTCCCGAGCGAAAGGCCGCGCAGGAAATCACGTCGGGGAAAGTTTGACTTTAGTGGTCTAATGAGTTTTGTCCAATTCATCAACTGCGAGTTTCAATAAACAGCGAAGCCCTCTAATTGATCAGGTGAGAAATGAAAAATGATATATGACCAATGATTGGACCAATGGCTGTCTTTTCACTGAATCTCTCCAATGCGTGGGCCCTTGCCAGTGACCGTCACTGACTGACCTGTCCGTGCTGATTCATAGATTGCCTGGACGAGTTCAACGCTGCGCCTGCCTTCGGGACCATCACACCTCGGACTACCGTTAGTTTCAACGGCGTGTAGGAAGTCTTCCAGTATTTTTCTGTGGCCGCTAATATCAGAAACAATCGCCGAGCGAGCGCTCGCATTGGTGTTTTCGGCCACAGGCGCGAGCGGTTCGGCTAACGGAGTACGCAAGTCGGCGGAGATAATTCGATCGTGCTCGAGGATAATTGTACCCTCGGAGCCCGTCAGCTCCAGACGTCTTTGGTAGCCAGGATAAACAGACGTCGCGACCTCTAGTGTACCAAGGGCGCCGTTTGCAAATCCAAGCGTCGCGACGGAAGTATCTTCAACTTCAATGCTATGAAGAGCAGTGGCTGTTCGCGCCGAGACGCGGTCAACGTTGCCCATCAACCACAGCAGGAGGTCGACCGTATGAACGCCCTGGTTCATGAGAGCACCGCCGCCATCCAGGGCCCGCGTTCCGCGCCAACGGGAATTGCTGTAATACTCGGGCGGACGGTACCATTTCACCCGGCCGGAGAGCAGCACAGGCTTTCCCAGTTTTCCGCCATCAATCAATTGCTTGAGTAGCCCGATACCAGGTGCAAAGCGATCTTGAAAGCAAACGCCCAGTTTCACTCCGGCTCGCTCGCACTCCCTGATGAGCAAATCGGCATGCTCTGTGGTGACATCGATCGGTTTTTCTACGAGAACGTGTAAACCGCGCCGCGCCGCTGCAATACCCTGTTCGGCATGCAAAGCCGAAGGACTGCCGATGAGCACCATGTCCATCGGTTTGTGCTGAAGGAACTCCGACAATTCTTCATATGTCTCACCACCATAGAGATCGTGCAAACGCGCGACCTTCTCCTGGTTGTCTCCAAAGATAGCCGCAATGTCGACGCCCTCAATTTCTCGGACAGCACGGGCATGCGTCTCGCTGATACCTCCACCACCAATGAGGCCGATTTGAATCATCTTGATCAGAGATCCTAAAGTTTGTCGGACACTAGCATCGCTTGAGCCTGCTCCCAAATCTGCGCTTCAACTGGAACGCCTTCCGCCAGATTCTGTTTTCTAATCTCCAACGTTCGCTTGCCGGAATAACGCACCCTCCGGTCTTCCGATGACTTCGCAGTTTGAAGATATTCGATGATCTCATTTGTGACCAAGGCCGCAATTCCATTCTTATCAATAGTGGAGAGATCGAAAGCGATAAATACCTGCGATGGTCCGATTTCCTTGTGGGAGTCAGCGGCTATCTGGTGAGTAGCATTACCGGCAGACAAGAGGGCTGCCAGCGCGTCAAGCATTAGTGCGAGGCCAGAGCCTTTCCAATATCCAATTGGGAGAGGACGACCGGACGCTTCAATCGCGCCCGCGTCGTGAGTGAGTTCTCCGTGGAGATCGAATCCACCGTTGACGGGCAATTGCTCGCCACGCATTCTGTATGACTCCAGCGTGCCGTAGGAAAACTGCGATCCGGCCATGTCCAGAACTATATGACCATTGGGGCGAGGCACGGCGATCACCAGCGGGTTATTGCCTAGACGTCGCTCGCTTGCGCCCCACGGTGGGAGGTTTGGCATCGTGCTGGTCCAGCAGATCCCGATAAAGCCGGCTTCCACGGCCTGCCAACCATAACTGCCACCGCGCATCCAGTGATTAGTGTTAGCGAGTGCAACACAGCCGATTCCGTGCTGACGGGAGAGTGAGATCGCTCTTCCCATCGACGTATGAGCGTTAAGGTTGCCTGGCCCCAACTGTCCATCCCAACGTTCGAAGGTGCCAAAATTTCCACCGAGTTTGGGGCTCGCGTGAATATCAATCAAGTCGCGTTTAATCATCTCAATAAAACGAGGAAAGCGATTGAGACCGTGCGAGTAGACCCCATCTCGACTTGCATCGGTAAATAAACGCGCACACAACTCTGCGCGCTCGGTCTCAAGTCCGCCTTCCAACAAAACTCTCTGCAGAACATCGTAGAGCTGTTGGTAAGGAAATTCTTATCATGGGCCCCCTGCGCACTCAGTTCGCGTTTTGCGGCCCGCCGCGCCGGCAGGGAAATCGGCAACCCGACGAGCAGTGCGTGTCCAATCACTCCGTTCAGAAACACGGCCCACGAAATCGGCCCGGTGCGTGGTCGAAGGATGCAATATAGTTGCGATAGCCTTTGGGATCGATGAACGGATTTGAATTTGGATCATCGTTCATCCGTTGCACCTTCGCCGCCATGTTGAAGAAGCGAGCATGTGGTCCAAGAAAGACATCGCAGCGCAATCCTTTCAAAATCTGAAATGATTTTAGGTAGACCTCGGCAATATTGGGCCAGGGAGCAAAGTTTACGAGATGAACGCCGGCATTGATTGACATGCTTCCTGCAAAAACAACGTTGTATGTTTTGCCTTTTTCCGTGGCAACCATGGTCCAGGTGGTATTTCCTTCCGTGTGTCCCGGTGTCAGGTGGGCCGTTAGCGTTACGTCGCCCAGGCGAACCGCCTCGCCATCCTTAACGACATGATCGACCTTGACCGGCTCGAATGGTTTGAGCGGAAAAAAAGCGACGGCACCGCCGCTTTCGAGCAGGGCAGCATCCCCGGCTGAGGCATAGACTTTGGCGCTGGTATCCTTTTTCATCTCAGCATGTCCGCCCACATGATCATAGTGCGCATGGCCCGAGAGAATAATCTTGATGTCCTCTAGTCTGAATCCCAGAGCGGCAATGTTGTCGCGAACGAGCCGCGGCGACTCTGCCAGGCCAGTATCGATCAGGATGTGCCCGGCGCTCGTTGTGATGAGGTAACATGCCAGGTCGTTGGTGCCGACATAGTGGATGTTGCCGATTATTCGAAAAGGCTTAAATGGCTGATTTGATTCTTCGCCTGGTAGCTGTTGAATTGGCGTACCCGAGACGCAAATGCTCGGCGACGCTATACAGAAACTGAGCGCAACGATGCAGGAAATGATCTGGCATTTCATAGTTGCTGGCCGGTAATTAGAAGCTATAGGGAGCAAAGCGAATCAATCATCGTCGGGGAAGAAGTTAGTGCAACAGTTTGAACGCGTGCGCCCACTCGTTGCGCAGAAACCCGGGAATACACCAGAGCCTGCAAAGTGGCTCAATGGCGCGCGCGGCTTCGACCTTACCCATTTCCGCTACTTCCCAACCAAACTGATCGAGGATTGTGCTCACGGTTTTCTTCGCCGTTTCATCATTACCGCAGATGAACATAGTCGGCCTGCCGCCCTCGAGACGTGGATTGACCATGAGGCCGCTCCCTACCGAGTTGAAGGCCTTTACAAATCGCGAGTCCGGAAATTCACTTTGGAGCCGCTCCATCAGTGATTCGTCAGGCCCGGTGAAGAAGCTCAGCACGCCGTTAACCGGAGGAGCGTCGGCGATTGGATTGGTCGCATCGATGATTGGCTTTCCTTTAAGATTGCCGGAGCCCGCCGCGCGCAAGGCTTCCGCTGCGACCCTACCCTTGACAGCCAGCACCAGCAACTCGCCAAATTGGGCTGTCGACGCAAAGTCACCGATGTGCGCCGCTGGGTTTCGCGTAGCCCATTCTGTCAATTTAGCTGGTGAACGTGTACCCAACATCAGGTCGTGGCCATGCTTAATAAAGCCGTCGCCGAGAGCTTGCGCGACTGCGCCCGATCCTAGAATTCCCACTTTCATGTTTGCTTACTCCCTAAATCGACATGTCAGGACTCAATACGACAGCCTTGGGTACCAATTCTCTCCACGGCCCTCAGGCGTGAGCTCGAACAGGTTCCAAAGCGGCCAAATTAAATCTACATGTCGTCCATCATGTCCCGGCTCGAATGGAGCATAAAGAAGTTCAGCATTGTAGGAGTGATAAATTGCCTCGTCGCGCCGCACGAAGACATTGAGCGCGGGCCATTGAGCTCCATCGGATGACTCGGAGTGGTAGTCGCGATTGTAGGTAGAATCCGATGATGACAATAACCGCAGGTTTTTCCAGCCCCTTGCGTCAGTAAACTGCTTAATTCTCCCGATTGGCGACTTCGCAACGACGGCAAGGTTCACACGTGTCATGAGGACATCAAACCCCGTGACGCCTTCTCCCACCCCTGGTACCAGTCGTCTGAGACTATTTCGTCGCCATAGTATTCGCCGGTGCCTGAGCTTTCATCACATACTTGTTGTACCAGATTAGGTACCGTTCATAACGATCCCGGATATAGCTTGGACGCGTGATGCCATGAAACTCGTTAGGATATATTACCAACTGCGTTTCGACGCCCAGACTTCGCAGCGCCTGATACATCTGCTGGCCACCCTGCACCGGCACATTGAAGTCGCGCTCACCACCCAGGAAAAGTGTGGGTGTTTTGATGTGATCCGCATGCAGGAAGGGATACGAGATCTTTACATATGTTTCCCACGACTTTGGATTCCAGGGTGGGCCAATCTCGTAGTCGTATTGAATGATGTATTGATCGGTCCCGTAAAAGGCAACAGTGAATGCGGTGCCAGCGCCACTGGTTGCGCCCTTGAAACGCGGATCACTGGCGATCATGTAGTCGGTCAGTATCCCACCATAACTCCACCCGCCGACTCCCAGGCGATCAGGATCCGCAACCCCCATACCAATGACGTGATCGACACCTGCCTGCAGATCCTCGACTTCATAGTGTCCCCAGTCCGCAAAAATCGAGCGAGAGTAGCTTTGGCCCCGGCCCGAGCTGCCGCGATAGTTGACCGCCAAAACTGCGTAACCATTGGCAGCGAACCACTGTCGCTCGACACTGAACGAATGCTGATCCTGGCCGTTTGGTCCACCATGGATGCGCAGTAATAAAGGTACCGTGGTGCCTTTCACATAGCCGACGGGGTAAGTGAGCAACGCATGTACTTCGGTCCCGTGTTTACTTTTAAAGCTGACCTCCTCGGTAGGTGGGATCTCCAGCTCGGCGAAGAGCGCGTCGTTCTGATGTGTCAGCTGTCTCAGACCGCGTCCTTCCATCGCATATACTTCGGTTGGTTTTGTATCGTTACCGGAAAGCAGCACCACGTGGCCGCCGCCGCTGGTTAAGCTAGACACCACAATCGGCGAGTTCATCAGACGCTCGAAAGCGTTTCGCGAAGCACTTGCCGGGTAGACAGACCGATCGTCAGTAACTAGAAGGTTGACTGACTTACCGTCAACACCAAAGCGTAAACCGGCCACACCTCGATCGAGATCTTCGACAGCCTTCACTCTGGTGGGTGAGGCGCTACCATCCGATGGCACAAATGCCAAATGCTCCATACTGTAAGCGCCGTATTTTTTCTCGTCTCCTTCGAGGAAGACGAGCCATTTTCCGTCAGGACTCCACTCCGGCCGTGAGCGTCCGCCGCGGCTGGTTGACTGCGTCAGTTGTTTTTCAGCGCTGATAGGCTTCGCTTCTGCCACGTAAACCTGGGCAGATGGATCGCGGTCCGGATCTTCGGAATGATTGCTCATGAAGGCGATGCGGGCGCCATCAGGTGACCATGAAGGCGACGTTTCGTCCCATTTACTATTGGTGAGGCGATCCAGCTTCTGGGTTGCGATGTCGTAGAGATAGATATAGTTGTGGCGACCGGAGAGCAAGTATCCCTGCACGTCCTGCTTGAACCGGTAGCGATCGATCACAATCGGCTTCGGCGCTTTTGGTGCAGCCGGAGTAACCCCGGCGACTGCGGGTGAAGGAGAGGCCTCAGCTTCCGGATCCGGGTCGCCGATCACGAGTGCGAGTCGTTTTGAGTCGGGAGACCATTCGTATCCCTGAAGACGTCCCTTCAATTCGGTCAGCTGCATGGCTTCTCCGCCGTTTCGATCAAGCAGCCATACCTGGTTGCCCTTCGCTTTGCCGGGCCGAGAAGAAGTGAACGCCAGGTATTTCCCGTCCGGACTCCACCGCGGGGAGCTCTCGCTGTCCTGGCTAAATGTAATCTGGCGATCATTCTTGCCGTCGTAGCTGACCATCCAGATATGCGAGTTAGTCTTGTCCTCTTTTACGTCGAGGGTACCGACGACGTAGGCAACCCACTGGCCGTCCGGAGAGACCTGGGGGTCACGCACGTCGCGAATGCGAGCCAGATCGTCGAGCTTAAACGGGCGACGAGCAGCCTGCGCGAGCAACACGGATGCGAAAGCCAGGATGCAGAGCAGAACCTGAGATGGTTTTTTGACAAACATTGCTTAGGGGACCTCCTGACGTCGTTGCAGGCGCGCAACATATAACGGAGGCTTGCCAGGCGTCAATAGCAACAAGCTGTTAGCGGAAATCATCGAGCGCCGGAGCCGCGGCAGAAGGTAGCCAGGGGCGACCGCACTGCGCGCTGCCCCTGGGTCATCACACACCAGAATGGCGAGCCTTCCTAAGGGCGACAGAACATAGCGACTCACCAAACATGGCGCTCGTCATATTCAATTGCGCTGAGTTTTAAGAGTTCAAGATACTCTTCCTGAAAACTCTGTCGCCGATGGTGCTTCTCCTGATTGAGAATGTACTTTCTAACACGCTCGATCTGCGAGGGACTAACTGTCAGCCCAAGGTAACCAGATTGCCATTCGAATTTCTTCTGACCCACCACCTGGGAATCCAGCTAGAAGAATTGGCTTTGACATCGCGCAGGACGTAATCCAAACGATGGGTGGCACGCAACCCGACGAGCAGATGAAGTGGCCAGGAACTTAATTGCGGAACGCGCAGGAGCAGCGACCTTGTGGTTGAGAACAATCGAAACGCGTCATCATTTTTGAGTCACCCCACTCTTGGTCGAATGGTAGAAAGGGAGTTGTTGGACTTTTCGAAATACCTCGGCGTCATATTGGGCATAATTACCGTCACAACGCTTTTTGCGACCACTCTGAAGATCAAAACAGCGCGTGGTTACGCGCAGTCGTTTACCGTTTGCGTTGTAGACAATCTGCTTTTCAACGCGAACCGATCCATTAAACGTCCGAAAACTATTATCGAGCTCTGCGAGCGACCCATCCTGGCGAAAACAATAACTGACAAACTGCGCCCAATCGCCAGACGGACTGCCATACTGAAAATTGGCGAAGACTATGTTTCCATCTCTCAGCCAGACGTTAGCTGTGTTGTACAGAGTGTCTTGGGTTGTCGCGGTTTCTCTCGCTTTCTGAGTCTTGAACTCGCGCCACTTCTCTGTGGGTTTAGTCAGGGTGACGCCACTTTGGTCGTATGCCGAAACGTCTCCAAAGAATCGCGCCTGTTTAGGATTGCGTTTCGAATATCCGGCAAGCTCTTTGCAATAACCTGTTACAGTTGAAATTTCCGACGGAGAGGGTTTAGGTTCGTTAGCAGCTGCTGACTGCGCCGAAGGAGAGGCAGTTGGTTTGGTTTGATCAGGAGTCTGGGCAACAATCACACCGATGAGAGCGAAACTAACAAGTATGATCTTAGTGATAACTAGCCGGGTGTATTTCATAGGTTCACACAACTCTTACCAGACACCTCGACAAACTTAAAGTTCGTCGGACATTTTCCATTTCGATTCACACTTCCCGGCGCAGCGGGCTTAACGCGCGCAATAGCGCAGTAAGTCCGTGGATTTCCCGATAGCCGCGTACTGGCAGAGATTAGCTTTGTGGATTTCAGATTTAAGATAAGTGGGTCTCGAACTCCCGCTGACCGGAGTCCCGGTATATATCACAAAGAAATCACTAGCGAACTAGAGCCAATGTCTGGGGAGACGCGGGAAACTGTATCGGACGAAGATCGGGTTTCTAAAATGAATTGCCGACGCATCATACGCCCACATTTGCCACGATTGGAAGGATAAAAACTGATCGCCAGCGGCGTAAGAGCCTTCAGGCAGAAAATTGGTTCTGTGCTATAGGACTCACGTTATTCCTCCTACTTGCGATGCGACATCTCTCTGATTGTGCCTGCGTTGAGCACGAATCGAGTTGTCCCCTTGATGGTCGGGCAACAGGAAGGATCAGTCTTCGCATAGTCGGTGGTGTCGAAGAACATGAGGTTGTCTTTGACCGAGTCCAGATCCAACGCACGATGGTTTTTGCCGCCAACCGGTTTCCGTGCGGCGTAAACAAGACGACCCTTCGTACGAACGAAGACAGCCAGATATTGAATATAGTTGTTTGAGCCATTCTGACCTTCGATGGTGTAAAGAACTGCCGCGTCAGGAATACCGTCGTGATTTAGATCGCCGGTTGCAACCTGCCTCACGCCATCGGGCTCAGAACCATTTTCCCGGCGCGCTTGAAGGGCGATGAACTTATCAATAACCGCATTGTCACTTTGCTGACCAAATGTGGCCGGATAGCAGAGACAGATAAGAAAAATCGGCAGACAAATCTTAGTTTGGGCCTTCATGGAATCTCACTTTCCTCAAAATATGCGGGCCTGGCCGGAAGACGAACGTTGACTCTCAAAATGTCTGACGTTGAGCGCTTTGCGAGATCATTGTACCTTGCGGTGCTCAGAGCGGGCGGGACGCCCGCAGCCCAGTGAAAGAGCTTGAGTGGTGAGCCGAAAGTCAAACGGGCGACGTCGCGGTTAACCCTATGAGCGGCGCGAATACAGATCGATGATTCGCTCAATCGCCCGGCGACACACGGCGCAGAAGTGGTTGCTCCGCGAAAACATGATGCAATCAACTTCCGGCCGGTAGTAACCTTTTGACTCATACATCGCGCCTTCAAACGCGCCTACCTGGCCCGCATGCTTTTCCGCCGCAAACATTGCTTGTTCGTGTGCCAACTCCTCCCGGAACAGCGCTTCCATTTCAGCTTCCGGACGGTTTTCTTTGCGGAGTAGCGCCCGTCGCTTTTGAATCTGAAGCGAATAGTTTTCAAAATCTTCCTTGTTCCAGGGCGTCGGGATCGGCGTTATGTCGGCACTTGGAGAAATGAGCGTGCGCCACTTTAGAGTACTCACGTCGACCAGCGCGGTTACGTTTGGCTCCCAGGGCTCGATTCGATCGCTCGGCGGCGCATACGCGACTGAGGATGTGTAGTACTCATCGGCAAGCCCGGCGAAATGGTGACCGAATTCGTGAACAAAAACGTAGTTTGCAAACGCGTTGTCGACTGCCACTGTGCTGTAGAGATTGAAGATTCCGCCTCCACCATACGTGCGGTTGTTAGCAAGGATCTCGATGAACTCATAGGGCGCAAACGCGGCGGTCCTGCGAACGGCGCGATTGTTGAAGCTAAGCACATACCTTTCCGAGCCGAACGCATCGTAGGTCGCTCCTAAAGGTGACTCGTGATAAACGCCGGTGGATGGCCGCGAGATGCAGCGTCCGCCTCAAACTTACTTGTCTCTGCGGCTGTGTAGCCGTCGCCCAGGATCAGAAAGTCTACCTTTGTCGCCGGGTCTCCTATCTTTTGGAGCGTGATCAAAGGCGCCGGAGCCGGCGACTTAGATCTATCAATAAACTGATCCCGCGGGTCTATAACGGTGGACCAGACATCGCGGAAAGAGTTCGTCGCGTCGCGCTTCTTTAGTACAACTTCAACTGGGGCATCAGGAGCAGGGAAGCGCAGGGACTCCTGAAAAGTACGCATGGTGGCCTTCGCTTCGTCTGTGGTTTCCCATTCCCCGTAGATGGAGGCAAAACCGCGGGAATAAAGAACGCGCCTCGTCTTCTGGTCCCTGAGTTCAAAAAAATACTTGCCCAGGTTTGTGTCGTCGAGTGACTTGGACAAATCTCCTGGCCAGGAAAGCGGTTCAATGAAGATGCGGTCCAGACTAAACACCTCCTGCGAAGAGTTGCCGGTGTGATAGTAGTCCAGACGCATAGTTTGCGGGACGGCGAATACTGAATGCGCAAGCAGAAAGAGAGCCAACAGAAGAAGCATTTTCATGATGCGAGATAGTAACCGGAGGGAGAGAAACGAGTGGACAATCGAGCACTGGATTCAGACCGGAAAACGGTTTTGAGTTTTGCCCTTAGCCCGTTAGTTCTGCTCCTCCTCATATGCTGCGGCTTTAATGATCCCGTCAAGCTTTTTCCGATCTGATTCAGGGATATTCGTAAAGCGCACCCCGAAACCCACAGTGGGATACGCATAGACCACCTCACCCTCAATGTCTATCGATTCTCCAACCGGAAGACGCAACGTAAACTTGACTATTTCGCCCATTGTTACGTGGCCCACGGAGTCGACAAAACATCCGCCCTCACTCAAGTCACTGGTCCGTGACTCGTGTTTACCGGAACTTCCTTCCCAAAGCACTTCGATTGAAGTTGAAACCCTTCTTTGATTTCTTCGTTCGTCGGTCATGGATCCTCAACAATCTATCTGTATGGACATCCGATGTATGTCAGAAGCATGGCATGAGGTATGGCACGGCGCGCATTATACACCTCGCGTGGCCTGGGGGGTCTGGTTATCTCAAGGCTTCCTGCCTCCTGTGCTATACTGCGGGGTCTAATTTAGCCCGGTGATTCCCCATAGAAACAGGCCGGGTTGTTCTGGAGATAACAACCAAAAGTGAGTAGCGTTTTAGAGATCATCCCGCTCGGCGGAATCGGCGAGTTTGGGATGAATTGCATGGCTCTGCGTTACGGCGACGAGATGCTAATCCTCGACGCCGGCATGGGCTTTCCTGAAGAGTCGGCTTACGGCGTTGATATTTCCATCCCAAACTTCGAGTTTCTTGACGAATATCGTGACGACATCATCGCGATAGTTCTCACGCACGGTCACGAAGATCATCTCGGCGCCTTACCTTACCTTCTGAAAAGAATTAACGTTCCAGTTTACTGTTCGCACTTTACTGCTGGTCTAGCTGAAAGCAAACTGGAGGAGCACGACCTCCTCGGCGACGTCTTACTTCATCGGGTCGAACCACGTGACGTTGTCGAACTCGGTTCCTTCAGTGTGGAGTTCATTCGTGTTTCTCACTCCCTGGTCGATTGTTTTTCGCTGGCGATAAAGACACCAGTGGGAACTATCATTCACACGGGTGATTACAAAGTGGACGAGACACCGGTGATAGGTGAACCGATTGACCTGCGTTCATTCCGACGCTACGGACAGGAAGGCGTCCTGGCACTCCTTTCCGATTCAACCAACGCGACGGTGCCCGGTCGTACCCCATCTGAACGGGCCGTGATCCCGGCGTTCGAAGAGATTTTCAGCGAGGCAACAGGACGTATCGTGGTGGCGGCATTTGCCTCGTCAATCCATCGGTTGCAGATCGTCCTGGATGTCGCTCAGCAGTTCAATCGACGCGTTTGCGTACTCGGGCGTTCGATGCAAAAAAATGTTGAGGTAGCTGACCGGCTCGGCTATCTTGACGTTCCTGACGGCTTGCTGGTCTCACTCAATCAAGCGAAGCAGATGAGCGACGACGCGGTTGTGTTTCTGGTTACGGGATCGCAGGGTGAAGCACGCGCGGCGCTTTCTCAGATGGCTACTCAAAGTTACAAGGGGCTCATGATTGAAGAGGGTGATACCGTGGTGCTCTCGGCCCGCATCATCCCCGGAAACGAGCGTGTGATTTCACGCATGATCGGGTTTATCTATAAGCGCGGGGCAAACATTATCGAAGAGAAACGAAGACTAGTGCACGTTAGCGGTCATGCTTCGCAGGAAGACATTCGCATAATGACGGAAGCGGTGCGTCCGAAGTTTGTCGTTCCTATTCACGGTGAATACCGCATGCTCTTCCGACACAAGGAATTTGTTAAGAACCATCTCGGCTATGCTGAAGAAAACATCATTCTGATTGAAAATGGGGACGTGCTTGAGCTCGATGGAGAACGTGCCGCTGTGATTGACAAAAGAGAAATAGGGCGCACGTTTATCGATGACAGCGGATTTGAGGAAATCGAAAGTGGCACGGTCCGCGAGCGGAAGCAGCTGGCCAATGAGGGAACGATAACTTTGATTGTGACCGTTGATTCTCAAACAGGCGAACTTCATGGCGAACCTCGCATCGTCGCCCGTGGAGTGCGCGGACTTAGTTCTGCCAATGGTTTTCCTCAGATTGATGTCACCGCTTCAACCTCCAGTGTCCAAAACCCACAGTCAGGCCGGCAATTAATGGAAGATGCGCGAGGAGTGGTTGCTGCCGCGATTACCGGTGCCTCCCGTCAGACGCTTGCAGATGAAACCTTGTTGAAAGAACACGTCCGCGTCGAATTAAAGCGGTTTATTCAAAAGCAAACAGGCTCAAGACCGGTGATCATGCCGGTTGTGATACGGGTCTGACTTTCCCCCATTGGTGTTGTCGGCTCGCGTCTTTATTGGGCCAAAACCGAGGACCGGTGGAAGACCGGGAAAAAGCGCGGCGAATCCAAATCCATCTTGAGTTACTGGCGAAACAAAGTAGTAATGATCACGGGTGCGTCGTCGGGTATCGGGCGAGGACTGGCGCTGGAGTTGGCTCGACATGGCGCAACGCTGGGGCTTGTAGCTCGTCGATCCTCATTGCTTGATGAAATCGTGGGCAAGATTGAATCGGAGGGTGGCAAGGCAATTGCCCTTGCCGCTGATGTGCAGGACGCGGCTGGTCTGCGATCGGCCGCAGATCGTTTGCGCTTGACGTTTGAGCGCATCGACGTGCTGATTGCTAATGCGGGAATCGGCGTAACCTCGGACGTGGCACAGATGCAGCCGGCTGAAGTTGCCAACGTCTTCAACGTAAACGTAGTCGGTGCGGCAAACAGCGTGGCCGCCGTTGTTCCGGAAATGGTCGCGCAGGGCGGTGGTCAACTCGTCGCGATCTCCAGCCTTGCCGCGTATCGAGGACTACCAAAGTCGGCCGCCTACTGCGGCAGCAAAGCGGCGGTGTCAGCGTTCTTTGAAAGCGCTCGGCTCGACCTGGAACCGAAAGGTATTGCCGTTACGATTATCCACCCCGGTTTTATCAAGACCCCTTTAACTGCCGGTCGTCATGCCGATATGCCTTTCCTGATGGAACTTGAAGAGGCGGTAAGGTTGATCGTGCGCGCCATCGAGAAGCGAAAAAAGTCGTATGCCTTTCCCTGGCAGCTTGCGAACCTAGTCCGTCTTGGAATGGTCATGCCAAATTTCATGTACGATTGGATCGCGTCAAGAAACTCTTTGCGAGAATGAATGCGAGCCTGGTGCCTCTTATGTTAGTGCCTGGTGCTTAGTACTTAGTACTTTCAGTGCTTTTTCCTTGGTACTTTGCACTTAGGCGTTAGCCTTGTCTTGCTCGACGACCGTAAAAACAACTGCTTAGATAACGAACAAAGAACCAAGTACAAAGCACTAAGCACAAAACCAAAAACCCATGACTCTCTTCCAAGCCATTATTCTCGGAATCGTCCAGGGGCTGACCGAGTTCATTCCGGTAAGCTCTACGGCCCATCTCATCTTCGCGTCTCGCGCAGTCGGTTTGTATAGCGGTCTCGACAAGACACTACAGGCCGAGCAGACGACTGCAACTATCGCCGTTATCCAATTGGGTACGCTTGCCGCCGTGCTGACCTATTTCGCCCGCGACATCCTGAACATTTCGCGGGCCTTTATTGTCGACCATCTCGCGCTGTTGAGTGGTGGCCAGACCCTCACGAATGGCCGCAGCAGGCTTTCACATGATGCATGGATGGGTTGGCTTGTGATCATCGGCTCGATTCCCGTGGGAGTCGTGGGCCTGCTTTTCAAAAAACAGATCGAAGGAACATTTACAAAGAACCTTTGGGTCATAGCTACGATGATGATTGTCGTGGCAATTCTATTGGGTGTCGCCGAGCTCGTGGGAAAACAAAACCGGGGGATGGATCAATTGGGCGTGCGTGATGCACTGGCCGTGGGATCCGCCCAGGTGTTGGCACTGATCCCCGGTTCCAGTCGTTCGGGCTCAACGATCATGGCAGGCTTGTTTGTCGGAGAGAAACGAGAGATTGCTGCTAGGTTTTCCTTTCTGCTTTCCATTCCTGCTGTCGGCGCCAGTGGGTTGTTGGAGCTGAAGCAGGCAATCACAAAACTTCCGCACGGAAATTATGGCTCGCTAGCCGTGGCAACCCTTGTTTCCGGAATTGTGGGCTATGCTTCTATCTGGTTCCTTTTGCGGTTTCTGCGTACGCATTCCACCGGGGTATTCATCGCCTACCGAGTGATCGTCGGTGGATTGATATTACTCGCTTTGGCCATTGGTTATCTTTCGGCGGCCATCTAGCGGGAATAGGGCCAGCCTTGGTGCATGAAGGCAAGGGCAACGTTCGTTGCCTTGAGCGTCTAATCCTCAGGTGTAAAGGCCGAAAAAGCTAACAATAATTTTCCAGATTCTGTAAACTGCAATCAGCCCCTCCTCCACGGTGTCGAGCAAGGCTCGTCCCCCGAAGTATTACTAAAAAAAGGGCGGTGATTTTGATGAATGAGAAAGACCGGCGAGGGACATCTGCTTCCTCGCAAAGGCCTCGAAGCCCGCGAGTTCCCGTCGAATTTGCCCTGGAAGTAGAAGGCACCGATCAGGCAGGTGAACCCTTTCACGTTAAGGCCAAAGCCATCAAGATTAGCCGAGGTGGGGCCACAATCGTTCTCGACGCAGAACTAGCAGTTGGCTCTTTGGTGAGGCTGATACCACCATTTGGCCGTACGCTCGATGCGCAAGTGAATGGCGCATGGACCGATGAAATCGACGGCAGCAGGCGTATCGGTGTTAAGCTCGTTGACGCAGACGGATGGTTTGCTGAATAAGCCCTCTTGACAACTACATGAAGGCCAAACGCTCGATCGTGCGAGGACAAGATACCGAAGGTGCTACCTCGCGCGCGCGTGTTACGTGTCTCACCAATGCTGGCTGGACTGATAATCACCCGTGGTCGGGACGATGAACTCTCGACGAGGGTTTCTCACGACTTCCCACGATCAACTCACGATTCTTAACTTATGCCTGGCATGAAAGAGACGGTGGCGCGTCTGCAGCGCGCTTTACTAAAGGACGAGCCTGTTCTGATCCGAAAACCGAACAATCGTCTCCCCGGGGTTGAAAGACCTGGCGAAAGCTTCCAACTCCGGCTTGCTGCTTTGATCGAGGTCGCTGGTTGCGGAGATGGCACGGGCATGACAGCATACGGATCTAGTAACTTTGTGTTTTGTGCGTTGTTCTTGGTATTTTGACTTATGGATCAAGGTTGAATGCTCTGCTAACAAAGTAGAAAACGCCAGGATCAACGTTTTTTGCGATGCAAGAACTAACACGAAAGAGAGCGATAGCCATCGGCCTGCGGGCGCGAGTTCCGTTGCTGACCCGCATAGCCGCGCTTGTGCTGCTGGCGTTCGGGCTGGCCTTCGTCTCGATCTCTTATTACAAGCTGCACAACAACAAGCCTTTCAGACTGAAATCTGAGACTCCCGAACTGTCGAAGGAAGTCACTGGCAGGATTGAAGGCTACGAACAACGCGTTACAAAGAATGATCGCTTGTATCTGCTGGTAAAAGCGTCCGTCGACATCACATTCTCAGACAATCACCATGAGCTGGAGAATGTGAGCCTGGCGATCTACCCTCCCGTTGGCGACAAGCCCGATCAAATTACCGCCACTAAGGCCATCTACAATCCCGCAACCTCCGTCATTTCTTTTCTTGGTAACGTAAAAATCGCGACGAAGGATGCGCTGAAGCTAAGTACCGAGGCGCTCTCGTTTGATCAAAATAACGAGGTAGCCGATACGGATGCACCCATTGCCTTTGAGCACGTAAACGTTTCAGGGAAATCGACCGGCGCGGTCGTGTACCAAAAGACCAAAAAGTTCGAACTCAAAAAGGATGTCGAAGTTGTAGTCGCTCCTCGTGACCCAACCAGTGGGCAGGCACCATCTTCTTTACGAGCGCGTCCGGTGACGATCAACGCAGCGCACGGAGTGTTTGAGCAGGAGTCGCTTAAGCTGCTCCTGACGGGCGGGGTAACGGCCGAACAGGAACGGGATGTGATGAGTGGCGATGCGATGTACGCAACGCTCAATAATGAAAAGCACCTGGAGAAAGTAGAGACTCGTGGGAACTCCTACCTGCGAGCGATGGACGAAGGGCGTGCCGCGGAAGTCCATTCCGTAGACATGGACTTTTTCTTCGATAAAGACCAACGGCTCGAACGGGCAGTGGCGATGACGGATACGATCGCTCGCTCGCTCGACTCCGATGCGGACATGCAGTGGAGCGGAGCAAGCGTTTTGGACGTGAAATTTCAAGCTCAAGATTCGCGAAGCCTGTTAAGAGAAATGCTCGCGGATGGACGCTCGGTCGTAACCCTGGCGGCGCCAAAGTCCAAGGCCAACGATCCGCGCGCGGCAAACAAACGATTGACGGCTGACAAAGTAAAACTAACCTGGCGAAGCTCGGGACGCGATCTGGAGAAAGCCGAGGCCGCTGGAAATGCTGAGCTTTACGTCGAGCCGGTCGTAAAGAATGCAAGAGCTGATAAGAAAACGATTACGTCGCCACAATTTGATTGCGATTTTTTTGAGACTGGCAACCTCGCTCGGACATTCATCGCCACTGGTGGCGCAAAGGCTGTCATCGATCCGGTGCTACCGACGTCTAACAGAGGAACGCGGACGTTGACCTCGCAAAAGATGGCCGCCATATTTGTGCGAGAAACGCAGGACCTCGAGCGCATTGATGCGCAGGGCGACGCCAAGTTCAATGAAAACGATCGTAATGGCGTGGCTAGCACCGTTTCCTATATGGCGGCAAATGAAATGGTCTCCCTGCGTGGCGGTGAGCCCACCGTGTGGGATTCGCGCGGCAGGACCAAGGGTGTCGAACTCGACTCAGATCTGCTCAATGATGTTTCCTACAGCCGCGGCAAGACTGCTACTACGTATTACAGCCAGGAACAGACAAATGGGGCAACTCCGTTTTCGAAAGTGAAGAGTCCTGTGTATGTTGTCAGCGACCGTGCCGAGTTTCGTCACGAAACCGGTTTGGCAGTCTATACCGGTAATGCCAGAGCCTGGCAGGACGATAACTTCGTGCGCGGTGATAAGTTAAATATTTATGTGAACGAGAAGAAGATGGAAGCTATTGGCCACGTTCAGAGCGCGCTCTACAATTCCAAGCGTCACATAGAAAACAACGTGACAGTAGTGCCTGTTTTTGCCTCCTCCGAGGCAATGTATTACTCGGATCCGAATCGAATTATTCACTACGAGGGGGATGTTGACATCAGGCAGGGAACCGATCGCATTACCGGCGGCGTTGCCGACGTCTATCTTTCAAAAGAAACGAAGGAGATGGAGAAAACGATCGCGCAACGAAACATCATCCTCACCCAACCCACCAGAAAGGGCACCGGCGATTGGGTTCAATATACCGCCGAGGATGAGGTGGCAATATTGAAAGGCAATCCCGCGCGAGTGGAAGATAGCGAGAAGGGAAACACCGAGGGAGGTCGTTTGACGCTCTCCATCCGAGACAATAAAGTGACCGCCGACGACACCCGAGGGCCTCTGTCGCCAGGGCGCGTCCGGTCTACTCATAAGATCAAGAAACCATAATCCGGGTTTTGGGGCAGGCCAGAGCCGCAGACGATGCAAACCGAAGATTTACAAGTGGTTGATTACCGCAAGGACGACGTCACAAGGACTCAGCATGCAATAGCGCATGCGCTGGAGCCGCCTTCGTCTTCCGCGCTTGGTACCTCGCGTCTCGTAAAGAACTATGCCAGGCGACGCGTAGTAGACGAGGTTAGCCTCCACGTCGAGAAAGGGGAAGTAGTAGGTCTTCTCGGGGCAAACGGCGCGGGAAAGACTACGACGTTTTATATGATTGTGGGGCTCGAACGTCCGGATGCCGGAACGGTTAATCTGGGTCATCGAGACGTAACGAAACTGCCAATGTATCTGCGGGCACGTCTTGGCATCGGATATCTGCCGCAGGAGCCCTCAGTCTTTCGAAAGATGACCACGGCGCAAAACATCCTTGCCGTACTAGAGACTATTGGCTTGCGGCGCCGCGAACAGTTAAAACGCCTGGAGGAGTTGCTGGAAGAATTCGGGATATCCCATGTCCGCAACACACGTGGCGACGCGCTATCAGGGGGGGAAAGACGCCGCACCGAAATTGCGCGGGCGCTCGCAACCGAACCGCAATACATTTTGCTGGATGAGCCCTTCGCGGGAATCGATCCAAAGGCAGTTGATGATATTCAAAATGTGATACTGTATTTGCGTAATCGTGGTATCGGTATTCTCATCACCGACCACAACGTGCGCGAGACTCTCGGGGTCACAGACCGGGCATATATAATGGCCGAAGGCCGAATATTTCGCTCAGGAAAGCCAAGAGACTTGACAGACGATGCTGAAGTGCGAAAGCTTTATCTAGGCGAAAAATTCCGCATGTGAAACTGACCGCAAACCGCCGCTGATCGGTTATAATCTCCACGCGCACACAAGCGCAAATAAGACAATAAACCTGAATTTGATCTGAGGAATGTCCTTAAAACTAACTACCAGCCTCTCCCAGCGACTCGTACTGACGCCGCAGTTGCGCCAGCGCATCGAGATGTTGCAGATGACTACGATAGAGCTGACCGACCTTATCCAGCAGCAATTGCTTGAGAACCCGGTGCTTGAGGAAGTGGCCACGCAGGAGGAAGCGCAAGAACTTGCCGAAAAGATCCTTGACCATCTCGCGAGCTCCGATGCCGAGGGTTCCTCTGAACAGTCGTCGGGCGAGCCGGCGGACCTTGAACTCGGTAGCCCGGCTTCGAATGGCTCAGGCGAGACCGACGTCTTGTCCGCACTGCCTGCAGCCGGTGAATTCGAGAGCGGTGAGGCGCTCGGTGGCGCGGAGGTTGGTGAAGAGGGCAGTGGGGATGAAGTCGCAGGCGAAGAATCACGAGATGCATTTGAAGAGATCGATTTCGGTCGTGAGTTTCAGGACTACCTCGACCCTGGTTACAAGACGCAGGAAATTGAATATAAGGAAGACGCACCGACTTTCGAACAGTTCTTAACCAGGCCTCCATCTCTCGCGGATCATCTCGAGTGGCAACTCCACATGAGTCCGATCGAGAATGAAATCTGCGAAGCGGCAATCTGCGTAATCGGGAACCTCAATGCTGATGGGCGACTGAATGCGACGAACGAAGAGATGGCGGCCATGGGTAACTGGTCCGAGGCAACGGTCGAACAGGCTCGCCAGGCTGTCATGCGTTTGGATCCCGTTGGTTGTGGCGCGCGGGACGTGCGGGAATGCTTGTTGGTGCAGCTCGAAGTCCTTGGCGAGAGCGAGCGACTGGCTGTCAAGTTGATCACCGACCACTTACCGGATCTGCAACAACACAAACTGCCGCACCTATCAAAGCAGATCGACATCGACGTTGACACGCTTTTGAACGAGTTGCAGTTTATTCGCACGCTGGATCCATACCCCGGACGCCGTTACTCATCGGAAGAGCCTATCTTAATTAGCCCCGAGATTTATATCGAGAAGTTGGACGAAAATGACGACGAGTATGTGATCTACTTCGCCGACGATGGCAGTCCCCGGCTGCGGGTTAGTCAGCAGTATCAGACGATGTTAAGCCAGCAAGGCGTCAGCAACGAAACCAAGAGCTTTATACGAGAGAAGATGCGCTCCGCGGTGGATCTGTTAAGGAATATCGAGCACCGCCGTCAGACAATCTATAAAGTAGTGGAATCGATAGTGCACCGGCAGCGTGATTTCCTGGACCATGGCGTGCAACACATCAAACCGATGATGTTGAAAGACATTGCGGAAGACATCGGCATGCACCTGTCGACTGTTTCGCGGGTGGTCAACCGGAAATATGCTCATACGCCACAAGGCGTCATTGAACTGCGCCGGTTCTTCACCGAAGGAATGATGAACGAGGACGGCGAAGAGATTTCGACGCGAATTATCAAATTGCAGATTAAGAAGCTAATCGAAGAAGAGGATTCCCACAATCCTATTACCGATGATCAGGTAGTTAAGATCCTGGCCAAGGATGGAATAAAATTATCGCGCCGGACAGTTGCAAAGTACCGCGACCAGATGTCGATTCCCGGCTCGCGCGAGCGCCGCGCCGTCGTGTAACGCCCCTCAAACCACGACACGGGATTTCAGGTCTCTTAGTAATGATGATTGTTGCGACCAGACAACCCCGACGAGGTCTGGCTGCGCATTGGTATATTTGATCGAGGAGGGAAATGCACTGATGAAATTTGAATACACAGGCCGCCACGTTGAGGTATCGCCGGCCATCCGCCGCCATGTTGAAGACCACTTCAAAAAGCTCGACCATGTTTTTAATGATTCGACCGCAAGCACTCATGTAATTATCGATGTGGAGAAGAACCGTCAGACTGGAGAGATCCTGGTTCACTGGCGCGATCATACCTTGACCGCAAAAGACACTAACGCCGACATGTACATGGCGCTCAGCCGTGCTATTGCAAAGATTGAGACACAGGCCCTCAAACTCAAGAAAAAGATCATCGATCGAAAACAAGGTGGACGTCCAACCGCGGCGGTCGCGCCTGACCCGGATGGGCACCTGGAAGCTACTCCTCGGCCGCCGCGGATCATTGCTGCCCGGCGTTATTCAGTTAAGCCAATGACGGCAGAAGAAGCCGCGCTTCGTTTGTCTGGTGAGGCGGACCAGTTCCTCGTCTTCCGTGACGCCGATACCGAACGTCTCGGGGTCCTCTATAAGCGCAAGGATGGGAACTTCGGCCTGATCGAACCGTAATCAACGATGTCCCGCACACCGCCGCTCCTATCACCCGCAGTCATCTGGTTTTGGTGTTGGAAGGAGATCCCTGGCAAAAGACTCTCATCAAATTTCTGTGGCACTGGCAGATCAATCTTGGCCCTGCGGACTAATCTGAAAGCATTGCTCGATACCAAATTAGAGATCTTGTGAATGCTGAAGATTCGGTTCTTGGTAAGCATCTAACGCAGACTGCGGAAACCCGGTTGGCTCTCATCGCACGCTGCTATGGCGCGAAAAGATAAAAAGCAGAGTCCGTCAAAGCGCGGTACTATCCCTGACATCGTAATAATAACCGGCTTGAGCGGTTCGGGAATGTCGTCGGCAACAAATGCGTTTCAGGATCTCGGTTACTTTTGCGTCGACAATCTCCCGACCACGATGCTACAAACCTTCGCCCGGCTGGTTACGTCAGACGACGACGATAAGGGAATCAGTCGGGCTGCATTAGTAATTGACATTCGCGAAGGAGGTTTTCTCGCCGATTTTGAAAAACAACTGAGAGCGTTACGAGAGGCAGGCTTGAGCGTAAGTGTTCTTTTCTTTGAAGCTTCCGACGAGGTTCTACAGCATCGCTTCAGTGAGACACGGCGGCCCCACCCTACTTCGAAAGCCCAGGGCCTCTTGTCCGCGATACGGGCTGAGCGAGCGGCGATGGCCCGTATCCGCTCCCTAGCCGATCAAATTATCGATACATCCGAACATACTGTTCACACGTTGCGAGCTTTTTTGCTGGAGCGCTTTAGTTCGGACCGTCAGGGCGCCCCGATGCGCGTGCAAATCCTGAGCTTCGGGCATAAGTATGGCAATCCAGGAGCCCTTGAATTGCTGTTTGACGTCAGACATCTGCCGAATCCGCATTTCGTACCCGATCTGAAGCGGCTTTCGGGGCATGATAGCCGAGTGGTCAAGTATCTGCGTTCTTATCCGGAGGTCCAGGAGACGCTCCGACGCTTTACGGATCTGCTCACCTATCTTCTGCCGCTTTACAAGCGCGAGGGCAAGTCGTATGTAACAGTTGGTATTGGTTGCACCGGCGGTCGTCATCGATCTGTAATGGTGGCAAATGCGCTCTCCCGCGCCCTGCGGCGCGCAGGGTTCGACGCGCACGTCGCACATCGCGATGTAAGAAAAGGAAGCCGGCGTCCGTAAAGGTGAGTGGTGTCCTTGAAGCCTCGGCTCAACCTGGTATAGGTTTCCCGAATGCTGAACCGAGTCCCCTTAAATGAATAGTGATAGGGAGGCATAGATGAGCAACGGTCCTCAGCAGCCTTCGCCTCAACCTGCAGAAGCGCGGAAAGTAGCTGGAGTAATCGTTACGCATGGACATCTTGCGGGCGAACTGCTGGCAGCCGCCGAGATGATCATTGGTCCTATTTCACATATTACTGCCGTTTCAATCGGCTGGCATGACGACGTGGATGCCGCCCGCGACGAAGTACAACGTGCGATCTCGCGGGTCTCCCAGGGGAGCGGGGTCCTATTGCTCACGGACATGTTCGGGGGCACACCTACAAATATCGCCTCAATGTTTTTAGACGAGGGAGTTGTTGAAGTGGTGACCGGTGTTAATCTGCCGATGGTGATCAAGCTCGCAACCTACGCAGGACATGACTCTCTCGCGGGGATAGCCAGCAGAATCTGCGATCAGGGACGTCAGGGAATCTACCTCGCGGGCGCTTTGCTTGCACCTCCTGCGAAAGGCGGAGCGGATTGACGTGGTTGAACAAACACTATGTGTGACAAGCCGCCTTGGACTGCATGCCCGTGCGGCCGCGAATCTCGTTCGTGTCGCCAGCCAATTTGAAAGCAGCCTCACGCTCGAACGGCTCGATGGCAGTCTGAGAGCCGATGCCAAGTCAATTCTCAGCATACTGATGCTGGCCGCCAGTCGGGGCACCGATTTGCGCT